>Ga0228615_1000617_pt1 | contig 19022 bp, 16 predicted proteins | sample 16DmetaG_FD_190530 | JGI IMG/M metagenome (GOLD analysis project Ga0228615, IMG submission 190530) | Seawater microbial communities from Monterey Bay, California, United States - 16D | ecosystem: Environmental > Aquatic > Marine > Coastal | place: USA: California | collected 2016-10-17
TGTTTGATGTTCATAATTTTGATGGAATTGGCTACTTTTTCAGGTTCAGCCCAATCCACTGCAGAAGGGCGCCCAGTTTGAACGCCACAAAATGCACAAGAACGGGTACAGATGTTTCCCAAGATCATAAAGGTGGCTGTGCCCTCAGCCCAGCATTCTCCCATATTGGGACAGCTACCTGAAGTACAAATGGTGTTTAGTTTGTAGTTTTCAACCAGACCTCGGAGTTCGGTATACTTTTTTCCAGTAGGAAGTTTTACACGAATCCAATCCGGTTTTTTCTGGTGCTTACTTACTGTTTCTTGTGCCTCCATCATCAATCTTTTTTACAAAGATAATCGAATGCTTACAGACTCAAAAGATAAAAGAGTGTAAAACCAGTTAAAAAGAATAAACCGATACGACTAAGGATTCGTAAGCTCTTATCCGGTTGCAGATCTGTAGGCATTTGTTTGCTTACTACTAAGCGATAATTCAGGAATGCATACAGAGGTGCTGTTATAAATGAAAGTACAGTTGCGATTTGTACTAACTGTCCCATCTCCGATAAGAGAAAAAGAAAAATACAAGCAGTCCCCGAACCTAGAATTAGGAGCCAAGGCAAATAATAAGATTGTTTTTTTTCGAAGAGTAATTGAATGGTTTTTGACATTGCTCTAGGTGAAGCATCTAGGGTAGTGATTGTGGTACTCAACATGGTTGAAAAGGCAGCCACAGCAATTAGTCCATACGCAGCATCACCCAAACTAGAAGTATAAAGTTGTATAAGCTGCCCTGCAAATACACCCCCTTGATTTGAAAATTCTAAGTCCGTTCCATACATGACAAGCGCTCCTAATCCAACAAAACAAAGGGCTAAAAATGTGGTTGCGAGGTAACCTACGTTAAAATCAAATAAACTTTCTTTGAAAGAAGGTTTTTTCTTTAAAGTTTTGTTTTTTTCGAGAGTCCAAATGGAGTGCCAAATAGAAATATCTAATGGGGCAGGCATCCATCCTAAAAAGGCAATTAAAAAAAGTAATCCGCTACCCTGAGGGAATATCTGCATATAAGATTGGGGAGTGTCGTTTTTAAAAAAAGCTACCGTAACTGCTAGTATGCTGCTAATAGCCAGTGAGACCATAATGACTTTAATGAATTTATCTAACCAGTGGTAGCGACCTAGAATTAAAATCCCCCCACAAAATACCGTAATGATTACACTCCATATTACTATGTTATCTGTTATTCCAAATAATTTAGAAGCTAAGCCCGCAGTAACTACAGTAACGGCACTTTGAATGGTAAACATGGTTCCAAGATTTACAAAAAAATAAGCCCAGAGATAAGTTTTTCCCAATTTGTAATATCCATCTAAAAGTGTTTCTCCAGTAGCTTGAGCATATCTAGGGCCGAATTGGAAAAAAGGATATTTAAATAAGTTGATAAGCAATAAAGCCCATATCAATCCCCATCCGAAATCTGCCCCTGCTCTAGTGGATTGAACCAAGTGAGATACCCCTATTGCTGCTCCAGCAAAGAGAAGTCCAGGACCAAGTTTAGATAAATTAATTTGCTTCATGGCCTAATAAATTTGCTAGAACCTTTTTGGCTCTAAAAAGTTTAACTCGAATAGTCGTAGGGGGTTCTTTTAAAACCTCTTCAATCTCCTTTAATGATAAATCCTCAAAGTAACGCATCCTCAATAAATTGCGGAATTCTTTTTTCATGGATTTAATATGTTCTAAGACGCGATCTAAATTTTGATTTGCGATCATTAAATCTTCAGGAGAGGGATCCGTACTAGAAAATTCCAATTGGTCTCTTTCCGTCAAATCTTTATGGGTTTCGTTATGTTGTTTCGTTTTTCTATAGGAATCTATATGATGATTTTTTGCAATTGTAAACAGCCAGACCTTGAATGATTGTTTTTCATCAAAACTGTCTAAACGGTCAAAGGCTTTCGTAAAAGATTCTAGTGCAAGTTCTTCGGCAATATTGGAATTGTGTGTTCTTTGAAATAAAAAAGCATAGATTTGATTCCAGTAGGCATCAAATAATAAATTATAGGCGTTTTGATCCTGAGCTCTGGCTCTTCGAATTAAATCTTTTTCATCAGGAGATTCCATGCATCTCTATCAATTATTGAAAGTTACAGGATTTTTACATTCTGTTTCCTCAGGCATTTTACCACACAAACCACAGGGTTGGTTATTTTTATTTAAAAAGGGACTTTGACTGGCACAGGTTCCAGCAAATTCTCCGTCCTTTTTAGACCAAATTTTTATTGCTATTCCAGCAAAAGCAAGTCCAAGCAATGTAAAAGTGATTAAAAAAAGTTTCATGGTTTGGCTTTGTTTTTTTTCAAAAATACTAATCTTTAATCTAATCCAAGTAAGTTAAAAAATTGAGTAGGAAAAAGACTACAAAATAAGTTAATTTTTTCTTACCTATTACTACTATAACCCAGCCAAAGATTACTAACATTACCCTTAATCAAGCCTTAAGAAAAACTTAACATTATTATGCTCATTTATGGAAAACAACTTTTTGTCCCAAACAAAAAACTAAATTTTTAGAATATGTTTACTAAACCCCAATCTCGAACGCAACCTATTCTAAACAGCTCAGAGCTAGTCATTCTAAAATCAATAGCTCAGGGCTTAGGGTGCGAAAGCATTAAAAAATATGCGATGGCATAAACAACATTCATTAAATAAATATAGTGTTGTGGTTTGATTGAATTTTGGTGAAAGGAGATGCTTTATCGTTTAGAACAATTGATTTCTAAATTCCCAAAGTGTTTGAAAATAGATAAAGGCAAAAGCAAGCCCAATAATCAGTTTTAAAAATACCCCAGTAAAAAAACCGATTAAAGCACCAATAGCTGCTCCAAATGCTCCTTTCTTATTATCAATGTTAACGACAAGTTCTCCCAAGAATGCACCAAAAAAAGGGCCCAATAAAATCCCAAAGGGTCCAAGAAATAGAATGCCAACGATTAATCCTATGGCACTTCCAAGGGTACTGCCTCTTCCGCCACCAAATTTTTTTGCACCCAAAATGGGAATGATATTATCCAAAATAAAAATGGTTAAGGCGATACAGAAATAAAAAAGTAAAAACTGTTTTTCAAGATTTATTGAAGGAGCAAAACTCAAGAATAAAAGGCCTAACCATCCCGTAAGTGGCCCAGGAATAATAGGAAGGAAACTACCTACGATACCTAGTAAAATAAATAAAGCCCCTAGCGAAATAAATAAAACATCCATATGTAAAAATATTGTTTTTTTCCTCGCTTCATCTGATATCAAAACACCTATATACAGAAAAAAGTGTAATTTTATGTTGAAATTTATTCTTATGAGACCATTAGCTACTTATTTATTTTTAGGATTATTATTTATCACTTTTAATGGATGTCACCTCTTCGAAACCACAAAAGTACCCGCAAAAGAAATCAAAGCGGCCTCTTCTTGGTCCGATAATGATCAAGCACCCACTTTTCCGGAATGCGAAGGGATTGAAGATCAAGCAGAAAAACAATATTGTTTTGAATCATTGATTTCAAATACTATCTTGGACTATTTAGCTGAAAATCCTTGGGAATCTTCCGAGATTTTGCAGGAAGAAATTATGCTTATTCTTAAAATTGATCAAGAGGGTTTTTTTACTTTAGAAGAAGTAACATACTCCAATCAAATTGACTCCGCCATTCCCAGTCTTGAAGAAAATTTACAAATGGCTGTAAACTCTATTCCACAAGCAATGCCAGCGATGAAATCGAATGTAGGTAGTATGGTTGCTACAACTTTTAAGTTGCCGATTCTTATCAATGCACAGTAAGTTATTCAATGGGTGACCACAACATAATTTTGGGGATTGACCCTGGGACAACCATAATGGGTTTTGGTCTGATTAAGACAACAAAAACATCAATAGAAATGATTCAAATGCATGAATTGCATTTGAAAAAATACGACAATCATTTCCTGAAACTTAAACAAATCTTTCAAAGAACGATTGACTTAATCGATGAGTTTCATCCTGATGAAATTGCAATCGAAGCCCCCTTTTTTGGAAAAAATGTACAGTCCATGCTAAAGCTTGGAAGAGCTCAAGGTGTAGCGATGGCTGCCGGACTTTCCAGAGAAGTTGCAATTACAGAATATTCACCCAAAAAAATAAAGATGGCAATAACAGGGAATGGAAACGCTTCGAAAGAGCAAGTCGCTAAAATGCTTCAAAAGTTATTAAAAATTAAATCCCTGCCTACTAATTTTGATTCTACCGATGGTTTAGCTGCCGCAGTGTGTCATTTCTATAATAGGGGAAAGTTGACCTCTGAAAAATCTTATTCAGGGTGGGAATCTTTTGTAAATAAGAATCCCAAAAAAGTAAAGTCCTAGCGATTTTAGACCCAAATTTATGTCGAATCTCTACATTCACTTTCCTTTTTGTAAACAGGCTTGTCACTATTGTAATTTTCATTTTTCGACTTCAAAGAAGGGGAGAGACGAATTTTTCCCCCTTATCTATAAAGAACTCAATCTCCGTGCTTCGGAAGTAAATACTCCTTTGGAGAGCATTTATTTTGGGGGAGGTTCTCCTTCTCTTATTGCACCAGATACTTTAGGAGATTTCATTGCTAAAGTAAAGCAACAATTTTTACTTCATCCCAAAGTAGAAATTAGTCTAGAAGTAAACCCTGATGATGTAGATGAGCGGTATTTAAATGAAATAAATTTGGCAGGGATTAATCGAATAAGTCTTGGGGTTCAATCGTTTTTAGAAAGAGATTTGAGACTGATGCATCGCGCTCATGATGTGCATCAAGTTCATGAGTCCCTATATTTGGTAAAAACCTGTTTTGAAAACTATTCGTTGGATTTGATTTATGGAATGCCTTATTCTACCTCTAGAGATTGGGAAACAAATTTAGAGCAAGCCTTAGCTTATGATCCTCCTCATATTTCTACTTATGCACTTACGGTAGAAAAAAAGACCGCTTTACATCATATGGTTAAAACAAAGCAAGTAGTTCTTATTGAAGAAGATGCTGTAAAGGATCAATACGATTATTTAATTACTAGAATGGATCGGGAAGGATATATAAACTATGAATTTTCCAATTTTGGAAAATCTGGTTTTTTCTCTATTAACAATCAAAATTATTGGAATGGTAAAGCCTATTTAGGACTTGGTCCCTCTTCTCATAGTTATGATGGTAAAAGTTTGAGGAGTTGGAATGTTTCCAACAATCATCAATATGTTTCAGGGATAGTTTCTGGAAAACCCATAAGAGAAATAGAAGAATTGAAGACCAAAGACCGATATAATGAATACATTATGACAGGACTCAGAAAAGTAGAGGGGCTTTCCTTGGATTATGTAAAGCGTTATTTTGGAAAGACCTATGCACTTTATCTCGAAGAACAAGTGAGTAGGCATTTGGATCACAGGAATTTATACTGGGATGGAGATCAATTAAAAATAGCCAAAGAATCTAAGTTCCTAACGGATGGTATCGCCGCGGATCTCTTCATCATTTAAATGGGCTGTTTTTCTTTCCACAACCTTATATAATGATCATAAAACTTTGGGATGGTTTCGATTCCTTTAAAAAAATTGAATAAGCCGTAATGCTCGTTAGGCGAATGAATCGCGTCACTATCTAGACCAAAGCCCATTAAAATCGATTTTACGCCCAATTCATTCTCAAACATTGGAACGATAGGAATGCTTCCTCCTCCTCTTTTAGGGACAGGAGCAACCCCAAAAGTTTCCAAATACGCTTGGTGAGCAGCTTGGTATCCTATTGTGTTTGGGGGGGTAACATAAGGATATCCACCATGATGGGTAGTAACTTCTACTTTGACTCCAGCAGGAGCGATCGATCTAAAATACTTTGTAAACAATTCGCTAATTTCTTCCCAGTTTTGATCTGGAACCAAACGCATTGATATTTTAGCATGAGCTTTACTGGGGATAACTGTTTTAGCACCCTCTCCTATATAACCACCCCAAATGCCATTTACATCTAACGTAGGGCGTATGGAGCGGCGTTCTTCGTTACTAAAACCCGCTTCTCCTGCAACTGCATCAAGGCCTATTGAGTTTTTAAACTCCTCGAGATCTATAGGAACTTTAGCCATTTCCTTTCTTTCATCTTCAGAGAGATCAGCTACCTTATCGTAAAATCCAGGGATAAGAATTTTTTTATTTTCGTCTCGTAATTGACTTATCATTTCACACAAAACATTAATTGGATTTTGTACCGAGCCCCCATAAAGTCCAGAATGTAAATCTCTATTAGGGCCTGTGATACAAACCTCCATATAACTTAAGCCTCTTAAGCCTGTGGTGATTGAAGGCTGGTCTTGCGCTAACATACCCGTGTCAGAAATTAAGATAATATCACATTGGAGTTTTTCTTTATTAGCTTTTACAAAAGCTTCTAAATTATCGCTGCCAACTTCTTCTTCACCCTCAATCATGAATTTAACATTACAAGCTAACGGAGCTTCTTCAAGCATGAGTTCAAAAGCTTTGATATGCATAAACATTTGTCCTTTGTCGTCACAAGCACCTCTAGCGAAAACCGCTCCCTGGGGATGTAGCGTTGTTTTTTTGATGACGGGCTCAAATGGAGGACTATCCCATAATTCTATTGGATCAGGGGGTTGTACATCATAATGACCATATACCAAAACCGTAGGGTATTCCGGGTTTTCTATATATTCTCCATAGACTATTGGGTGTCCAGGAGTTTTGATAATTTCAGTGGTGGGACAGCCTGCTTTTTGAAAAGCATCATGAACCCAACGGGCTGCTGATTGAACATCTTTGTCGTGAACGGGGTCTGCGCTTACAGAGGGAATTTTTAATAGTTCTATCCATTCTTCCAAAAATCTATTTTGTGTTGCTGTCAATTTCATTTTTATGTTTAAATGCATTACAAAGTTAACGTATGTATTTTTTTTGGAAGAGGAAATTTTATTGAAAAACTTAATTATATTTGTGCACCTTTTGCGGGTGTGGTGAAATTGGTAGACACGCTAGATTTAGGATCTAGTGCTTCACGGCGTGGGGGTTCGAGTCCCTTCACCCGCACACCTTAAACCTCTGTACAAGCAGAGGTTTTTTTATTTCAATCCTTTAAATAGTAACCTTTTCTAATTCACTTCTGCCCTAGATTGTCATTCATTTAAATCAAATTATTTTTTAATTAGTAATTTAATCTATAAATTATATTTCATAGGTTTAAAATTCAATAAATAAGTTCTAAGATGAATCGACTTGTCAATTGCGGTATAAATGTTGCTATTCTTTTTTGAATGTTCAGTATAACCTTAACATTTATATCTTATACTTAAATTTTTGATATATTGTAAAGAATATTAGTCTAAATGAAGCTTTAGTAAAGTTTGAAAATTCAACAATATTGAGATTTAACAATCAAATTGCTGTCATTTTTGGAGGGGGTAGAGGCATAGGTAAAGCTATTGCAAGCCGTTTGTCTAAAGAAGGAGCAAAACTTATTGTTATTGACATTCTGATTAATGAAATTCAACATTTGAAAAGACAAATTTCCGAAGAAGGAGGAGACATTGAGGTTTTTCAAATTGATATTTCAGATGAGAAAAAAGTCAATGATATTGTACAATATGTCTTTGGTGAATACAAGAAAATAGATATTTTGATAAATACTGTTGGTATTGTTGGACCTTCCAGTTGTCCAATTGAAGAATATCAATTACAGGATTTTATCAACGTTATTAATGTAAATTTAGTGGGGGCTTTCATTATATCAAAAGCGGTCATGCCGATTATGAGGGAAAAAAATTATGGCCGTATTCTACACATTGCTTCTATAGCAGGGAAAGAAGGAAACCCAGGCATGGTAGGATATACTTCTTCAAAAGCTGCATTAATTGGAATGGTAAAAGGTCTCGGAAAAGAATTGGCCCAAACCAATATTACTGTAAATGGGGTAGCTCCTGGATTGATATCAAGTGAGATGAATAGTGATACCGATCCTAAAATGCTTGAATACATGATTAATAAAATTCCAATGAAAAGATCAGGGACCGTAGAGGAAGTTGCAGCACTTTGCCTGTGGATAGTCTCTGAAGAGGCCAGTTTTAATACGGGTACTATTTTTGATATTTCGGGGGGGAGAGCTACCTATTAATTTATATTATGGAGGATAAACAGTTTTTAGATCACATTAAAAAGAATTTAAATACCGCAGTGGTAGGAGATATCATGGATCAACTGGGATATCAAAATCAATTCTTAAATCCAAAAATCAAACCGCTTAGAGAAGACATGATTTTAGCAGGGAGGGCAATGCCTGTTCTTGAAGCCGATACACTGGACAATATTTCCTCGACATCAAATGTATCGCTCAATAAACCTTTTGGATTAATGCTTGAAGCACTAGATCAACTTAAAGAAAATGAGATTTATTTGTGTTCTGGAGGGACACCCACCTATGCCCTTTGGGGTGAACTTATGAGTACTCGCGCTCTACAATGTGGAGCGACTGGCGCTGTATTAAATGGCTATTCAAGAGACACTCGCGGAATACTAAAATTAAACTTCCCTACTTTCTCTTATGGAACCTACGCTCAAGATCAAGCGCCTAGAGGGAAGGTCATCGATTTTAGGGTACCGATCAAAATAGATAATGTAACTATACACCCGGGAGATCTCGTTTTTGGAGACTTGGACGGGGTTTGCATCATTCCACAAAAAATCGAAGAAAAAGTTATTGCCCTAGCAGATGAAAAAGTGAATGGTGAAAATTTAGTTAGAAAATCAATTGAAGCAGGAATGAGTACCGTAGAAGCATTTAAAAAATATGGTATCATGTAAAATATTATGAAAATAGATCTATCAAATAAAAATTTTCTTGTAACAGGCGGTGCTGGATTTGGTGTAGGGTCAGGAATTTGTAAAGCCATAGATAATGCTGGAGGGACACTTGTGATTAATGATCTTTCAGAAGAAAAGATACAAGAAGCAATAAGCCAATACAAAAAGGCCATCGGTATCCGAGCCGATGTAAGCAAAAGCGAAGAGGTGAAACGTTTATTCAATGAAATTAAGAAGCAAATTGGTCCTCTTCATGGAGTGGTAAATAATGCTGGGATTGGACATCGAAAACCAGCACATATGACCGATTTAGAAGAATTTGATGCACTTTTCAATACCAATTTCAAGGCGGCATGGATGATTTCCAAAGCATTTGCGCAAGATTGTATCGAACATCAAATTAAGGGAAATATTATAAATATCTCTTCCGTGCATGCATTCAATTCCACAAATAAATATTCCCTTTACGCTTCCACAAAAGGAGCTTTAAATAATCTTACCAGAGGGCTATCAATAGAATTGGGAAAATATGGAATCCGCTGTAATGGTATTGCCCCGGGTTATGTGGACTCTGCCTATAACGTAAAAGCAGTTAAGGAATGGTCTGATGATCCTGAACAATGGATAAAAAGTCAAATCGAAGATTACCAAAGCATTCCAAAAGTAATTACATCTACAGATTGCGGAAATGCAGCGGTTTTCCTACTTTCTGAATATAGTAAATCCATTACAGGCCAAATAATTAATGTAGATAGTGGATTTACTAATCTTCTTTACAGCAACAGTTTTTTACCTTAAAAAAAAGCAAATGAAAATTTCCAAAATCAATTTATATGAGTTAATTGTCCCCGCTAAAAGTGGTACTATTCAAAGTAGTGCAATTAATAAACCTTTACACAAGCTTTCTCGTGGAACAGAAATGGGCTGGTCCATACAATTTGATGAATTGTCAAAAATTTTGATTGCCATTGAATTAACAAATGGAGTTGTCGGTTGGGGAGAATGTTATAGAGGAAATGACCTAGAAGCAGTAAAGCAAGTGGCCGAAAAGTTTGTAGGCATGTCTATTGAAAAAATTATCCGACAACAACTTCCAATTCCCTATACAAGGATTTATGATGGATTTGAATGTGCCATTTGGGATTGTTTTGCCCGGTTAAAAAATATTCGTGTAGTCGATCTACTAGGAGGTGCTGTTCGAGATAAAGTTAAAGTTGGAAGTTGGTCAAGTCATAGAACAACTGCTGAGGTAGGTGAAATTGCTTCAAATTTTGCGGCTATGGGTTATGACTGTATTAAATTTAAAACAGACCTTGACGACGATGTAGGGGCTTGGGCAAATTCAATTAAAAGTGCCGCTCCGAACATGAAAATAATTTTTGATCCCAATGAAAGATGGATCTCTTCTGCTGAGGTGAAAACAAGAATAGATCAACTGAAAGAAATAGGGAATACCTTTTGCATTGAAGATCCTATTCCACGATGGAAAATTCAAGAGTACTCTCAATTGAGAAATTACTCTCCAATACCAATAGTGCTTCATGTTTCATTACCCTATGTTGACCACGGACAAAGGTTTCATGATGCCATTAGAGCTATTCAACACCAAGCTGTTGATGGGTTCAATTTCAATTGTGGATTGGCTCATTTTCAAAAGTTAGATCATATAGCTACTGCTGCAGAAATGCCCTGCTGGCATGGGTCTGAGATTGACTTAGGAATCACAGAGGCCATGTATTTACATTCATGTGCTGCAGCCCATTCTTGTGAATGGCCTAGCGATATTTTTGGAAGACTAATTAGAGAACACGATTTATTAAAAAAATCAATCCCTATTGAACCGCCTTACGCATATCTTCCTGAAGGCCCAGGCTTGGGGGTTGAACCCGACATGGAAGCCATCAATAAATATTCAATTAATACGATCGAAGTTTAAAATTAATTCTTACAGTTATTATGAACCCTTTTAATCAAGAAAAAGAAAAAGATAAAGCTCAATTATGGGAAATGTTGGTAAAAAGAGATTCGTTGGCTTTTGCAAATCAAGATTGGGATATGGTCAAAGATGATTTTGTAGAAACACATTTTATGGGTATACATGCCCATGATGAAAGTAATCCCGATCTATGGAAAATTAGTTTCCCAAATTTAAATACCTATCGTGACGAATGGCTCAAACAAGCAAAAGAATTTTCAAATGATCGTTGGATTGAAAAACCATACGATATTCTTTTAAAAGTAACCTATTTGGAAGATATTGAAATTAGTGGTGACAAGGCCTTATTACATAAAAAATTTTCTGGGTTTGCAGAAAAAAAGAATGGGGAGAAAGAAACATTCAACTGGCAAACTATTTATCGATGTGTAAAGATAAATGAGAACTGGAAAATTGCTGGATTTATGGGTTATCTCCCTTTGAATATAAAAAAAGATGAGCAAGTTCAAAACGCTACAAAATCGGTACCAGTTGGTGCAAGTCAACATATAACAGCAGGACCTTACTCTCCCACACTTAATGTAAACGGAACTAATATTGTGGTTATATCGGGTCAAGCAGCCATCAATAAAGGAGGTGAAATTATTGGTCAGAACATTGAAGAACAAACGGAATTAACCCTCCGCAATTGTCAAAAACAATTGCTTACTTCGGGAGCCTCATTAAATGACGTTTTTAAGGTAAATGTATACTTAAAAGACATTAAACAATGGGATCGTTTCAATTCGGTTTATACAAAATATTTTATAGATCCAAAACCTGTTAGAACCGCAATTGAGTCAGGTTTAATTGAAGGTCTTTTGGTTGAGATTGAAATGTGGGCAACTAAAAATTAATCATGATTTGGGATAATCTGACTACTGAGGAAACAAAAAAAATCAGCAAAACAACTCCCGTGATCGTTTTGTTGTGCGCAACGGAACAACACGGTCCTCATTTGCCTTTATCAACCGATAGACTTATTGGGGAACACTTTCTCCACGAACTCAATCGATTAATGGAAAAAGAAGTCATCCTGCTTCCTGTCATTCCAATAGGATGTTCTGAACATCATATGGACTTTAGTGGATCTCTGACCTTCAAACATGCTACTTTTAAAACTTTGGTTGAAGAAATGGTAGAATCCATGGTTGTTCACGAGTTTAAAAATTTTTTATTTCTTAACAGCCACGGGGGAAACCAAGGTATTGGCCAAGTAATTTTAGAAACTTTAGGGAATAAGTATTCAGACTGTCAATTCAGTTTAATCACTTGGTGGAAGATAGCTGGGGATGAATTAAAAAAGATTAATGAGTCAGGTTCTGGAGGAACGGGTCATGCAGGTGAATTTGAAACCAGTTTAATGCTTCATATTGCTCCAAAATTGGTAAGGGAACAACATGTAAAACCTGTGACAAATCAGCAATTTGATCCCCTCGTAGGGGACATGATAAACGCTCCAAAATTTTCTTACTTTCAAACCATCAAGCAAATTTCTGCAAATGGAGTGGTTGGAAATCCTAGTTTTTCAACAAAAAAACAAGGGGAAAAGATTTCTCAAATTGTCACTTCAAAATTAGTTGAACTTATTAAATCGTTCCTCCTTTGACAAATTTTGACTTTTTTGTTGATGGTCCGATCATACTGGTATACTTCTGCATCATCTTTTTTGTAGGTATTTGGTTGCGGAAGTATGTTTCCAATGTTGATCATTTTTTGGTAGCAAATAGGGGGGTTGATGTTTATCTGGGGATTGCTAGTTTAGCGGCTACAGAGTTTGGAATCGCAACCTGTATGGCAAACGCAGAATTAGGATTCAAATATGGGTTAAAAGGAATCATCCCTGGTATCGCGCTGGGTGGGTCTATGTTTATTGTTGGGCTAACGGGATTTTGTATAGAACCGCTTCGAAACATGGCCGTGATTACGATTCCTGAGCTTTTTGAGAAAAAATTTGGTAAAAAAATTAGATGGGCGAGTGGTCTGGTCATCATTATAGGGGGGCTTCTCAATATGGGTTTATTTCTTCGTCAAGCAGGTAGTTTTCTGAGTATTACCATGGGTATTGATGAAGGATATTTAGAACTATTAATGACAATAATTTTACTTTTTGTTGGATTTTATACCGTTATAGGGGGAATGGTTTCAGTTTTGGTTACCGATTATATTCAATTTATTTTAATGTGTTTGGGCTTCGTATCGATAACTGGACTCATCATTTATCAATTTGGCTGGTATTCCATACTAGATGAAAGTAGAGCATTTCATGGTTCGGATGGCCTAAGTCTTAGTTTGAATTCTGTTTATACGTTAGATCGGATGATATTGGATATTTTAGTTGCTTTAGCATCTGTATTAACTTGGCAAACGATGATTTCAAGAGTTTTGTCTGCAAAAGATAGTAACACAGCTAAAAAAATATATAAGGTAACCTCTCCTTATATGCTAATGCGATTTGTTATCCCCGTCTTTTTGGGAATTAGCGCATTGTATCTCTTCGGCGCTAATAGTTATGGAGATGGAAAAGAAATCTTGGCAATGCCCAATATGATTGCTCAGATTATACCTGTTGGATTGATTGGTATTGTGATAGCTGCTATGTTAGCTGCAGATATGTCAACGAATTCCTCCTATTTAATCGCATGGTCTTCAGTTATATACAATGATATTTTGGCGCCAATACACAAAAACAAATGGTCATCCAAAAAGGGGTTATTTTACAACCGATTTATTATATGCTGTATAGGATTATTTTTATTACTCTATGGGTTATGGTATCCTCTAAATGATGATTTATGGGTCTATATGCAGGTCACAGGTACCATATATTTATCTAGCATGAGTGTTTTATTAATAGCTTGCTGTTATTTTAAAAATTCCAGTTCATTAGGTGCTGCAATAGCAATTATTATTGGGGCTTTAATTCCGGTTTCGTATTTATTTCTTCAAGACTTTTCTTTTTCTTCTGTCTTTGTTAAAAATATTGGCCCTTACAAGTTTGGAGTCCTCAGTTTCCTCTTGAGTAGTTTAGGGATGGTTGTCGGTTCATTGATCACTAAAATTAAGTCAAAATGAAGTATCCCTTATGGACCATTTTTTTTGTTGTCTGTTACCTCTGGTACATTTTTGTGACAATAATGGTAGCCATAAGAGGTTTTAAAAACATTAAAAAATTAATCCAAAGTATGGATGAAAAATAGACTTTTTACCACAAATAAATAAGCGATTTAGTTTTTCAAAATCTTGACGAATTCTGGTTCCAGAGAATATAATTTAAATGATTATTTAAGTTGATAAACATCAAGTGGTGCGTCATTTTTAGCAAAGATTAAGTGGGTTTTTCCGTTGATAGTTATTGGAGTAATATCTCTAGTTTCTCCCTTACTATTAAATCCACTTTTGGAATAAGGAATTGATTCGAATGTACCGTCTCCTTTACCTTTAAAAAATTCTCCTTTTGAAGCGTCAAATCGCCCTAATTTTACTCGTGTTCCAAACAAATTTCCACCAGTAATTAAATCTAAAGAACCGTCTTGATCAAAATCATCAGCCATCATACCGAATACAGGTGCAATTTGTGCCAAATCTGGGAGTGATTTTATTTCAAAGTTGTCATTTGACAAGTTTAGCAAAATACTAGAACTAAGTATTTTAGCATCAAGTTTGTTTGTTTTTTGTAAGGTCTGTTTACCAAATACATCTTCAATGGTTTGATCAGCATATGAGGCATATGAAACATATTTTGATTTTAAACTTACAAGTTGACTTTGAATATCATCTTTTGACAAGAAAGGATATTCTTTTCCGTTATCTACAACACATAAAATGGGATCAAGGGATCCGTTATTATCAAAATCATCATAGTAGAGAGTAAGTGGAGGCTTTAATTGAGAATTCATTCCATAATTTCCTAAGGCGAAATCAATGTTTCCGTCCTTGTTAAAATCTCCACTCACTATTCTGTTCCAAAGTCCTGAAGTACTTTCTAGCGTTTTATTTTTAGAGGGAATAAACATTCCTTTATCTTGATATAATACTGTTATAGGCATCCATTCTCCAACAATGATCAAGTCTTTTTGATTGTCTTGATTGATATCAATCCAAAGAGCGTCTGTAATATTTCCAATATAATTTTGATTTGGGAGCTTTTGGTTTGCTAAACTAAACTTCGCAGAACCATTATTAATAAGAAGCTGGCTTGGAGCTATTTCAGGATACCTCCCCGGTGTTTGCCTGGTTCCGACAAAAAGATCTAAGTCTCCATCATTATCAAAATCAGAAGCCTTAACACAAGAACCACTTTGTAAAAATTTTGGAAGGTTATAAGATTTTTTAAAACTTCCTTTGACGTTGATATAAAGCCGATCTTGATACTCATTTTTTTTGTTTTCGGTACCTCCACTAACAACATACAAATCTTGATCCCCATCGTTATCGCAATCAAAAAATAAGGCTGCCACATCTTCCGTTATCTTATCCTCTTCAAATACCTTTTGTTCAGATTTGTTGAAGTTTCCTCTTGCATTTTGAACCCACAAAGATCCTGCTAAACCTTTAGCTCCACCAATGTAGAAATCTTCAAGGCCATCACCATTTATATCTCCAACGGCAATTCTAGGACCCTGTGTAGAGAGGAAATGGGGTAATAATCGTTGCTCTTTAAAATCAACATATTCATTCTCCTTATGGGCAATTTCACTGGGTGCTTTAAGTTTTGTTAAATTGAATAGGGGATTGGATACTTGCTCAAGCATAAGGTTCTTATTTCTAATATTTTTATTAATGGACAGAAAAAGGTCGAATACTGGATTGTATTCCATTTGTTTCTGACCATCTGGCCATATTATTCTAATGGAATCTATTTTCTTTCGATTTCCCAGACCAAAAAACAACTTTCTACTTACAGAAGACTGGTATCCTCTTACAGGTTGATTTGTTTGTTGTACCATTAGGGAATCACTAAATATAGTTACACGGGCACCTATGGCTTCTTTATTTTGAGATTCAGGATCTTTTAGAGATATCTGTAAAGATTTTCCAGTAGTAGAATTGAAATTATTTCTGTAGATGGAGGCTGGATTGTCAATATTGTTAATTATAATGTCTAAATCGCCATCATTATCCAAATCGGAATACACTGCTCCATTAGAGAATGTCTTTTGATCCAATCCCCAGGAGTCATTCATTTTCTCAAAATGTATCCCATCAAGATTTTTAAATATATAATTGATTTCTTCTGTAGCGGGCATTTTTTCAATGAGATCAACTACAGCAATTTCTTTATTAGTTTTGGTTTCATTGATTTTTTGCTGCACGGCATAACTAACAAAATCCATGTTAGTATAATCACGTTTGTAACCGTTAGTAACGAAGAGATCTTTTAAACCGTCACTGTCAAAATCGGCAAAGAGTGAGGACCAGCTCCAGTCTGTGTTGGATATGCCTGCTAATTGACCAACTTCAGTAAAAAATGCTCCTTCTTGATTTAAATGAAGCATATTTCTCATTGTTTGATTATAAAATCCTGACTTTACTAATCTTTGATACTTCTCATAATTGTCAGGACCAAAAACCATTTTTTGTCTTGTATTACCTTCAGGTAACATGTCAAGTGTCAAAATATCGGTGTATCCGTCATTATTAATATCCGCAACATCAGATCCCATTGAAAACATTGAGGTGTGAGTGATGTACTTTTCAAGTTGATCTGAGAAAGTCCCATCTTGATTATTTATGTAAAGATAATCTTGCTCGTTGTAGTCATTTGATATGTATAGGTCGGGCCAATTATCATTATTAAAATCACCCATGGCGATACCTAAACCAAAACCTAGAACATTTGTTTTTATACCTGCTTTTGTTGTCTTATCGAGAAATAGGCCTGCTACATTTTCATAAAATCGGTCTCCATAGTCTTGATTTGATTTATTTTTCAGTGATCCTATTACTTTGCTAAACCCAGCATATTCTTGAACAGAATGGTTTAAAACATACAAATCAAGATCATTATCCCTATCGTAATCAAAAAATAAAGCCTGTGTAGTATATCCCGTATCATTAATTCCAAGTAATCCAGCACTCTCTGTAAAAGTCATGTCCCCATTATTTATAAAAACTAAATTTTTTCTATAAATGGGATTTTTAGCTGCGGAGCGACAAACAAAAATATCCAACCAACCATCTCCGTTAATATCAACCATTGTTGTACCTGTATTCCATAAACCAGGAGCATCAACACCAGCTTCTTTGGCAACTTCTTTAAATTCCAAATTACCTTGATTGATGTATAATCTGCTAGCTACCATATTACCAGTAAAATAAATATCCTCTAATCCATCTTTATTGACATCTCCTATTGCTATTCCACCACCATTATATAAATAACCATAGGTCAAAACATTAAATTCATCAGTTTCTTTTAGAATATTCTTGAATTTTATCCCGGTTTTGAAGGATGAGAGCTTAGTAAATAATTTATCGTTTGAACTGTTACATCCCAAGAAAAATACTACAGTAAGTACTAAAAGAAACGGTTTCTTTTGTTTTAATGTATGGCGAATACTTACATTCATATTGACTCTTTATATTATAAATTGTTATATCATAAAAATAAAAAAAGAGGGCATTAAGCCCTCTTTTTTTGTTGAAAAAACAAAAGTTATTTTTTATCCCACCAAAGTTTGGTGTTATTTTTATCTTGACCTCCAATTTCTGGTGAAGATACAGCGGCATTTACAGCTTCACTGTTGGTTGTAAATTCACTATTGACATAAGTCATTCTAGAAGGAATTTCATCAACAGCCACATCTGAATTGTCAGATTGTACTCTTGGAAGTTGTTTTGGGTAACCGGTTCTTCTTGCCTCAGCCCAGGCTTCCCAGCCGTTTGGGAATAAAGCAATCCATTTTTGTGTAATAATTTGCTCTAGCGCCCTTTCCGTATTTGAACTTTCAAAGGCTACAGGAATATCTGTTGAAGCGGGTGTTATTCCACCATCATAGCTAACAGGAGTATTATTACTTGAAATATAACCTGCTATATCACCAGCTGATGCAGAAGTTCTTTCCTGCATAGACATCGTTATACCTGATTCATAGTATTGTTGAGCCGAACCTCCAACACTATATCCAGCCAAAGCTGCTTCAGCTAATAGCAAATGTACTTCTGCTGCTTGCATAAGCTCTATAGGTGGATTTGACCCACCCGCAGCTGCATCTCTATAGAATATATTGACATCTGAAGTTATAGGATTCTGACTTACTCCCAATGCTACTTTTGTTTGTCCATTTTGAAGACCTTCGTAAGGGATACCGTCTCCATCTTGATCACCCTCTGCTGCAGGGTCAAAGTAGGAAGCCATTCTTGGGTCATTGAAGCCTTTTAGAATTCCCTCCATTGTGGCACTCATTCTAAATTCACCCCAATCTGTAATTGTCTCAAGCGGATTCCTATTATCGTTACTAACAGCGATATACGCATTGTCAGCATTACTGGTTATTAACGCTCCAGAATTAAAAGCTTTTTCAGCTTCAGTTTTCGACAAAGATGGATTTGCATAACGTATTCTCATCGCTAAACGTAATCTTAAGCTTTCAGCTAATTTTTTCCATTTTGAAGCATCTCCTCCATAAATTAAATCTGATCCTCCAAAAGAACTACCACCAGCTGATAATGCAGAACTAGCAGCATCAAGTTCTGAGAAAAAGCTTGTATACATTGATTCCTGAGAATCAAAATCAACTTTTAATTCTTCATTTCCAAATTGTGAATAAGGTACTGGTCCCCAATAATCTGTCATTCTACTATAACCGTTTACTTTAACTATTTTGGCCATAGAAGCTCCAACTGAATTACCATTTTCAGTTGCTATATCTTCTACCAACTTAATTTGCGGCGCAGCAATTCCATAAAAGGATCCCCATGCTAGGTCAGCCCAACCTCCAACCTGAGTAAATCGGTCAGAATCGAAACCTACATAGGTTGTTGCATAGTAGCCAGACCAAAGATCTGAAAATAAGCTTTGAGAGATTTGAAATCTCCAGTGCAGTCCCATGTTGGATGTAAATGTTGCTTGTGCAAACGCTTGTCCAAGCAAAACATCACTACCAGCAAGTTTATCTGTACTTAATTGAAGCGGGTTAGTGTTAATTTCTTCGAAGTCACCATCACATGAAACCGCTATTACTGC
>Ga0228615_1000622_pt1 | contig 18951 bp, 16 predicted proteins | sample 16DmetaG_FD_190530 | JGI IMG/M metagenome (GOLD analysis project Ga0228615, IMG submission 190530) | Seawater microbial communities from Monterey Bay, California, United States - 16D | ecosystem: Environmental > Aquatic > Marine > Coastal | place: USA: California | collected 2016-10-17
GCCAGCCCTGTCTATTGCCAAAGTAACATCTAATTTTTGTAAGGCAACATCATGAATAAGTTGGTCATATGCTCTTTGTAAAAAAGTAGAATAAATCGCAAGAATAGGTTTTTTTCCTTCTTTGGCAAGGCCAGCAGCAAAAGTCATACTGTGTTGTTCAGCAATCGCAACATCAAAGAATTTGTTTGGGTATTTTTCTGCAAATTCATTCATTCCAGAACCTTCCGACATAGCGGGGGTAATAGCCACTAAACAATCGTCCCCATTTTCCACTTTTTTACAAAGCCAATCTCCGAAAACAGCAGAATATTTCCTTCCATTTGATACTTTTTTTGAAGTTTCAATTTTATTTAATGCATGAAATCCAATTGGGTTTTTTTCTGCAGGAGAAAATCCTTTTCCTTTTTGAGTTATTAAATGTAAAAGCTTAGGACCTTTAAGATCTTTTAAATTTTTCAAGGTTCTCAACATCTCGTTCAAATTATGTCCATCCATAGGTCCAATATAGTTAAAGCCCAGTTCTTCAAAAAGCGTTCCTGGAGCCAACATGCCTTTGAAATGTGTTTCAGCTCTTTTTGCAAAATTTTTAGCAGAAGGAATCAGTCTTAAGGCTGTTTTTCCTCCCTCTCTTATTGAAGTATAAAATTTACTAGCCCAAATTCTTGCCAGATAATTTGAAAAGCCACCAATATTTCTAGAAATTGACATACTGTTGTCATTCAAAATTACAAGAATATCCGAATCAAGGGATCCTGCATGAGCTAGGGCCTCGTAAGCCATTCCTGCCGTCATTGCACCATCACCAATTACAGCAACATGATTTTTTTTGGGCTTGGCAATTGCCATACCCAATGCTGCACTTATCGAAGTACTTGAGTGTCCTGCTCCGAAAGAATCGTAAATACTTTCCTCAATATTTGTAAATGGGTGCAAACCATTTTTAGACCTAATAGTAGTAATTTCGTTTTTTCTGCCTGTAATAATTTTATGTGGATAGGTTTGATGACCTACATCCCATACTAAATTATCTTCAGGCGTATTAAAAATGTAATGCAATGCTACTGTAAGTTCAATAACACCTAGGCCTGCCCCAAAATGACCTCCGCTTTGTGATACGGAATAAATTAAGAACTCTCTCAATTCATCTGAAAACTTTTGTAATTCTTTTTTCGAAAATCTCCTCAGATCATTCGGATTATTAACCGTATCAAGCAAAGGCGTATTAGGCTTTGTTTTAGGAAACTCTGAAAAGATTTTCATTATTTATCTCTCAGAATTATAAATTTCGATAATTTGATAAGATTTTCAGTATCGTACGGAAGCTTTGATAAAATTTTCAAGGCATCGAAACATAATTTTTCAGCTCTTTCTTCAGATGCTTTGATACCAATAATAGAAGGGTAGGTAGCTTTATTTTGTAGAGAATCTGAATTAAGAGGTTTTCCAATTTTTTTTTCATCTCCAAGGACATCTAAAATATCGTCTTTTATCTGAAATGCTAGACCAAATTTTTTAGCAAAATTTAGAAAAGCTTTCATATCTTTAGTTGATAAACCTTTTTTAAGAATACAGATAGATTCAACGCAGGCTTCAATTAGCTTTCCTGTTTTTAAGTGATGTATTTCGTCAAGATCTTCAATTTTAATTTTTCTTCCTTCCGCAGCTAAGTCTCGACTTTGTCCTTCTACCATTCCTTTTGGTCCACATGCTCTTGCAAAAAGATTAATAATTTTTAGCATTTGTTCAGGTTTAACTTTTTCGTCATTAATAGTAGTCAAAACTTCTAATGCAAGAGGTTGTATTGCATCTCCTGCCAATATTGCAGTTGCTTCATCGAATTTTTTATGACACGAAAGTTTACCTCGTCTGAAGTCATCATCATCCATTGAAGGTAAATCATCGTGTATTAAAGAATAACAATGAATTAGCTCTCCAGAGGCAGCCATCAAGTCAATGGTTCTAGGACTAACATCAACTTTTAAAGCCTCAGCCATTAGTAAAACAAGCTGCGGTCTAATTCGTTTTCCTCCATTCAGAACGGAGTAATTTATAGCCTTAGAAATTTTTGAAAAGTTTTTTGGAGGTAAAGATTTAAGGATTGCTTTGTCTATCCTTTTTAAATTTTTTCTTAAAAAAGGAAGATTATTGATGTCTAAATCTTCAAGTTTATTTTTCATCAAAGTCTTCTAGATCAAGCGTGCCATCATCTTTTTCTAAAAGCTTTTGAATTTTTAATTCAGCTTTGGTGAGAAGTTCCTGACAGTGTTTAGTTAACTTTACTCCTTCTTCAAAAGTTTTGATTGATTCATTAAGGGGTAGATCACCATCTTCAAGCGCTTCAATAATATTTTCTAGTTTTGCTAAAGATTTTTCAAAATCTAAACTTTTTTCTTTGGCTTTATCGTTCACTGGCTGTCTTTAAAAAAGTATTTTTTATGTTATTAAATGTTTTTCTAATAGCTACAGGTAGCATAAGCCAACAAGGAGTTAAGAACAAGGTAATCGCAGATGCAAAAGAAAGACCGCAAACTACTGCAAAAGACATTGGTTGCCACCACTCAGAAACTCTTCCTCCAATTTCTATATCTCTTTGATAAAAATCTACTCCAATTCCCGATGCCAAAGGCAACAAGCCAATCACTGTAGTTGCTGTAGTTAAAATAATAGGTCTTAACCTCTGAGCTGCAGTACGAACTACTATTTGATCTCTAGGTAAATTTGGATTTTCTTTGGAAATTACATTATAGGTATCCACTAGTACAATATTATTATTCACAACGATTCCAGCCAAAGCGATAATTCCCAGAGAAGTAAACAGTGCGCTTGATATTTGCTGTGTTACTAACAAACCTAATTGAACCCCAGCAGTAGATAAGATTACAGCAGAGACAATTATAAAAACTTGATAAAAACTATTAAGCTGAACCATCAATAATATCGACATTAAAAATATTCCTACTATAAAAGCAAATAAGAAGAACGCAGCATTTGCATCAGACTCTGCTTGTTGCCCACCAAATCTGAATTGTAACCTTTCATACTCATTATTATCTGCTATCCATTGTTCGATTTTTGGAATGACATCTTCCACTAAAGCTCCTTTCGCATACTCGGCTGCTACGGTGAAAGCTCTTTCTCCTGAAACTCTTCTAATTGAAGGAGGAATATAAGCTGGAACAACATCTACAAAACTGCTTAATGGTGCCTGTCCGAATCTGGTATTAACAGTTAAATCACCAAATTGATCCAACCTTCTTTGATCGGCAGGAAATCTTACTCGAATATCGACTTCTTCATCTAAGTCTGCAGGCCTATATTCGCCGACCTTTACACCAGCAGTCATAAATTGTATCGCCGCACCTATATCTTGTGTTGTAACTCCAAATTGTTTTGCTTTTTCTTTATCAATCTTGATAGTCCATTTCAGAAGATTTGTTGGAATTGTGTTGTAAACATTTTTCGCACCTGGAACAGAACTTTTCATGTAATTTGTTAATGCAATGGAAGCATCAGTTACTAGGTCAAAATCTTTACCAAATATATCTATTTCAATTGGCGAGTCTGTGGGTGGACCGTTTTCCCTGATCTTTGCATTTACTACTAACCCTGGAATATCTTTGGTTTTTTCCAAAAGGTCATCGTACACATCCCAACCTGAACGGTTAAGGTCTTTCTCGAAAGGCATTTCAATAAAAATTGTTCCTATTTCGTCTGAATTTCCTCTATCTCTAGGATCTCCTACTCCATTCATATTTAATGAAATAGAACTTGGACCTGGAATACCAAGAACAATATCTTCAATTTCTTTTAAGAATCCTAGCTTTTCTAATTCACCAAAACTTCCTCGACCTTCAATTTTTACTTCCATTTCCATTGGCTCTTCTTCTATAAAGAATCTACTTCCCGGAGCATGCTGACCGTACAACATATAAATTGTCACTACGGTTAATACGATAAAAACAATGAACTTTCCTGGAGACTGAATAACTTTACTTAAAGCTCTTGCATATAGCCCTGTAATGCCATCAATTTTTGTAGGATCTCCATTTTCGAGAATACTCGCATTCTCTAAAGTTCTAGACTTTCTAATTCCTAAACTACCAAATCTCGATCCAATAGCAGGTGTAAAGACCAACGCATACAATATTGATCCCAACAAAACAATAAATAATGTCGTGATCATTGGTTTTAAAAATTGTCCTGAAACACCAGGCATGAAAAACATTGGCACAAATATCGATAAAGTTGTTCCGATAGAAATTGTTACTGGCCAAAACATTCTTTTTGCAGAAAACTTATAAGCCTCAATTCTGTCAATACCTTCAGCCATTTTTCTATCAGCATATTCAACTACTACAACACAACCATCAATTAACATCCCCAAAGATATTAAAAGCCCAAAACAAACCATAAAATTAAAACTGTAGTCTATCGCTGCTAAAAAAATTGAAGCAAAAAGAAAACAGGTCGGGATAGCCATTGCAACCATTGTTGAAGATCTCAAACCCATTGTTCCCACAACAATCGTCATAACTAAGATTAATGCAGTAAGTATATTTCCTCCTAATTCAGAAACCATCATAGAAGACCAGCCGGTCCTATCTTGGGTAATAGTAACTTCTACTCCTGCTGGTAAATTAGGACGGAACTCATCCAAAACATAGTTTACTTTCTGTGCTGCTACTACTTCTTTAGCATCCTGTTTTTTCATCACTGATAAAGTCACAGAATCTTTGCCATTTACTCTAGAAAAGGAGTCTCTATCTTTAAATGTTCTTTTTAAAGTAACTAAGTCTTTAAGAGTAATAACTCTTCCATTATTCTCAATGATTGGAATATTCTCAACATCAGTCACATCTTCAAAAACAGATGGAACTAAAACTGAAAATTTACCTGTTGAAGATCTTAAGTCTCCTGCAGGGATTGCTCTATTTGCATCTCCTATAGCGTTGTATAAGTCTCTTGGAGATATGTTATAACTTTCCAATTTTGTTTTATCTATAGAAGCTTCAAGCAAGTCATCAGGAACTCCTCTAAGCTCAGCTTCTAAAACATCAGGAATCGCTTCTATCGAAGTTTGTAACTGTCTCGCAAAAGCTAAAAGTTCTCTTTGGTTTGAAGAGCTAGATATCAAATTTATGTCTAATATTGGAAATTCATCCAAAGTAAACTCTTTTACTTCGGGATCTTCAGACTCTGAAGGTAATTCTTGTTTAACTTCATCGATAAGGTCTTTGATTTCTTGTACAGCCTTGTCTTTAGAATATTCAACTGGAAATTCTAAGATTACGTAAGACATATTCTGTCTGCTATAAGATTGGATATCTACTAACTCATCGGCAGTTTTTAATTTTTGCTCTATTGGCCTGGTTACAAGTCTTTCTGCATCTTGAGCAGAGACACCATCGTAATAAGTGGAAACAAAGACATAAGGAATGTTGATATCTGAATAGGCCGATGCTGGGATCTGTATTACTGAAGTAAATCCCCAAACTAATACGAAAGTTAAAAACGTGAATGTAGCCTTATAACGATCTACAAAAAAATCAATTAACGTTTTCATCCTTTTTCAATCTATAGTCAATCGCAATATCGACTTTTTCATTATTGTTCACATAGTCTTGTCCGACAGTAATGATTCTTGAATTAAAAGGGAGACCGGAAACCCAAACACCATTTTCTGTATCTTGAATGATTTCGACCGTATAAAATTCAACTAGATTGTCTTTGTTAACCAATCTTATTCCAATATTTCCTTTTTCATCCAATCTAAGAATTGAAAGCGGCACAATATGTGCAGGTTCTGGAGTAGCAGAAACAATAACTTTAGCTGTTTGACCATCTTTTATATTTCCGAGAGGATTTGGAATTGAAATTTCAATATCAAAAGTATGCATCATTTCATCTGCCGACGATGAGATAAAAGTAATTTTACCTTGGAATTCTTGACCATCATTTGTTATGACCCTTACATCACTATCTTTTGTAAAAGTTAAGAGTTCACTTTCAGAAATATCTCCTGTTATCATCATTGGATCTAAATCTAAAACGGTGGCACAAGTAGATCCTCGATTAAGAAAATCTCCAACATCTAAATCAATCCTATCCACTACACCATCAAACGGTGCTTTAATGTTTGCGTAATCTAGTTCCAACTTAGCCCTTTCATAATTTGATTTTGCATTTTGGAGTTGTTTTGAAGAATACAGTTCTTCTTCGTAGAGTTTTTTAGCTGAATTAAAATCAAGCAAAGATTTGTCAAAATTAGCCTGTCTTTCTGCAACAAATAGAGAGCAGATCACTTCACCTTTTTTTACTAAAGTACCTTGAGGAATAGGTAATTCTATAATTTTTCCAGAGGTCTCTGATTTTACTAAAACTTTTTTATCAGCCTTGGTAAAACCTTTAACTACAATTTGTTTAGAAAAATTTTCAGCCTTTTGGTCTATAACTCTTACAATCGCTTCTTTTTTTTCAATTAATGCTGGAGGAGTAGGTTCTTCAACAAATAATCCAGAAACCATCCAAATGATGGCGAAACCAATAAAGATTGATGCCCATTCTAAGTTAGATCGAGAAAGAAACCTTGAAACAATACTCATTAAATTTATACCTTTACTTATATATTGAGACGAGGAGGGATTATATCAAGGAAAACCTATAAATATTTCTTTTTTATGTTCTCCAATCTTGCTTTTTGTTTCTTGCTTGAAAGGGGTTTATCTTCAGGTATTTCCTCTTTGTTTTCCGGCAAAAGAAGCAAGCTTTCCTTAAATTCACTTTCTTCTAATATTTCTTCATAGGCGTCGAAAAATTCTTTTTTAATATTGAACTCAGATTCTGTTTTTAATCTATACCAACCTATTTTTACTCCAGCGTGATAAACGAAAGGGTGAGACCATTCAAAATCCAAAGGACTTATCTCTCCCAATGAACTTGCTTCTATGTAGGCCGCACCTGAAGAAGGAATATTTTGCTCAAGCAGCTTTAATTTTTTAATTTGATCTAAAACCGCACTCAAGGATGGTAAATATTTTGAAGTTTCTATAATTTTATCTATTGATCTGAATACAATCTCATTTTGATATTTTTCTAGCTTAGCTAACCAAAGCTGCTTAGCTAGAGTCAAGGTTTCTTCATCAGAAAATGCTTTATGAAATTGATTGTGAAAAGTGATTTCTAATTCAGCAAAAATCAGATTTATAAGCTCTACTTTGCTTTTAGGTATTTTAATTTTTGAAGTTAATTGCCCACTCATGATCTTTTAGTCTTGATAATACATTTTTTGCATTGCCGTGTTTAGCTTTCCATCTAAATTTTACATGCTGGATAAACTTTGAATTCCAGCAGTTACGCATTTCCTTTGTTTCTAACCAATATAGTTTAAATTCTGGTATTTGCGATACAGCAAAACTTTTATTTATTTTAGCTAGACTTAAAACATCAAAACAATCTTCAGAAGGGTTCCAATCTTTATTCATCCTTGACGGTTTCTTCACCATAGAGATCAAATTTTGATATCTGACCCATTGATTTTTAATATGATTGAGAAATTTACTATTCCAAGAATCAGATGCTGTATTTCTTTCGCTCCAATATAAAATAAATTCTGGTAAGGCATCGACGATAAATTTTTCATCTATTTCAGCATGTTCTAATATTTGTAATGCTTCTTTTGAAGGTTTCCAATTTTTTTGAATCGGTTTTATTTTTGAGGCTTTATTTAACTTTTCTTCTTCAGCTCTCCATTCTTTCAAAAGATACTTCAGAAATTTATAGTCCCAAGAAAAGCTTTTATCCTTTCGATCAGACCAGTAAATTCTAAATTCAGGAAGTTTAATTTTAATGAAATCTTCAGTAACACCAAGGCTTTTAGCTTCTTTCAAGATATTATTGGAGGGAAGATATCCTTTAGAAATATTTTGTTTTCTCTCTGGTTTAACTATCTCATTTTTAGATTTAAAGGAAAAAATATCTTTCGATGTCTCTTCTATTAATTTGAGCTTAAGAAGCTTTTTTAAAACTCTTTGTATTTCTTTTTCATCTATAAACAAAAGTTTATTCCTTAGGAAAGTTAAACTATTTTTTGTTTGTGTCTTTATCAGTTGAAGAACAATCGCTTCATTTAGGCCAATACTAGAAGCAATTTCTTTATCAAAATTTAAAAAATTTAATTTATTGGGCATAAACTTAGGCGGAACGCTTAAGTTTTTCTTTCCTGGCATCAACGGCTTTAGCTAAAAGCTTAAGCATTACTTCAGTATCTTTCCAGTTTACGCAAGCATCAGTAACGCTTTGACCATATTTCAGATTTTTAAGAGAGTCTATTTTTTGGTTTCCTTCTTCCAAGTTACTTTCAATCATAACTCCAAAAATACTTTGATCTCCAGATGCAATTTGATCAGAGATATCTTTATTCACAATAAGTTGTTTTTTGAATTGCTTTTGACTATTTCCGTGAGACATATCAACCATAATTTTTTGAGTCAAATTAGAATTTTTCAAATTCTCATGAACCTTCTGAATATCATTTTTTGAATAATTTGGAGTCTCTCCACCTCTCAAAATAACATGACAATCTTTATTTCCGGAAGAATTGAAAATAGCTGATCTTCCTTCTTTTGTAATGGAAAGAAAGATGTGACTATTAGAAGATGAACCAATTGCATCCAAAGCAACTTGAATAGAACCATTAGTAGAATTTTTAAACCCAACTGGACAAGATAATCCAGAAGCTAACTCTCTGTGAATTTGACTTTCGGTAGTCCTAGCTCCAATTGCACCCCAAGAAATCAGGTCTGAAATATATTGAGGGGTAATCATATCCAAAAACTCAGTACCCGCAGGCAAACCTAATTCGTTTATTTTTAATAAAAGTTTCCTTGCTACCCTTAAACCTTTGTTGACATCATAGCTATTGTCTAAATTAGGATCATTAATGAGCCCCTTCCAGCCGACAGTAGTTCTGGGCTTTTCAAAATAGACTCTCATAACTATTTTGAGTTGATTTTTTAATTCTTTTTCAATTATTTTAAGTTTTTTAGCATACTCAATTGCAGCTTTAGGGTCGTGAATTGAGCATGGGCCCACAACTACAACCAATCTATCATCTTCCCCATGAAGAATATCTGAGATTTCATTTCTAGAGTTAAAAACTAGTTCGGAAACCTTTTCGGAAATTGGAAGCTTTTCAATAACTTCTACTGGAGGAGACACCTCCATCAAGCCTGTAATTCTGGTATTATCCGTTAAATATTTCATTTGACCGTTGATTTTATCTCTTCTAAATTTAAATTAAAGCTTAAATTAAGTAATGTACAAAATAAAATTAGTTCAAGAAAACCCAAAAGTTGGCGATATTCAGGGTAATTTAGACCTTGCAAAATCATATATTGCTGATGCAAAAGCAAAAGACTTAGATCTTATTATATTTTCTGAAATGTTTTTAACAGGCTATCCGCCTGAGGATTTGCTTTTAAGAGAGGATTTTTTGAATGAAAGTGAAAGATGTTCGTTAGAGCTTAAAGAGCTATCTAAAGAAATATCAATAATTATCGGATGTCCTTCTCGTGAAGGGGAAAATATTTTTAATTCAGCACTTTGTTTTAGAAATGGAAAAATTGTTAATAATTATAAAAAACAAATTCTTCCCAATTACAGAGAATTCGATGAAAAAAGATATTTTCAAAAAGGAGAGGTTCATGAAGTATTTAAAGACGGAGACCTTAAATTTGGTATTTCTATCTGTGAAGATATTTGGAATAAAGATTTTACAAAAGAAATATTTAAACAGGATATAGATTTTCTTATAAATTTAAGTGCATCACCCTTTACCTTAAACAAGAAGCATTTTCGTGAAAAAATGCTTTGTGATTATTTTTCTGAATTTAAAAAACCGATTATTTATGTGAATCAAGTGGGCGGACAAGATGAACTTGTTTTTGATGGAAGCTCTTTAATTATTGATTCAACAGATTCTGTAAAACGTTTGAAAAGTTTCGACATAGACCAAGCCGAAATTGAAATAGACAAAAATAATATTTCATCAAGTTTAAAAAAAGATAAATTAAGCGAGGTAGGGGACGTTTCTGATATTTATCAAGCTTTGGTTTTAGGAACTCGAGACTATGTGCAAAAAAATAACTTTAAGGGAATATTAATTGGCTCATCAGGCGGAATTGATTCAGCTCTAACGGCTGCAATTGCATCTGACGCATTAGGTCCTGATAAGGTCAACACAGTCATGATGCCTTTTAAATATACTGCCGATATTAGTATTGAAGATGCCCAACAACTAGCAGAAAATTTTGGCTTTACTCATGAGGTTATTCCCATATCAGAGATGTTTACGGCATTTAAAAATTCTTTGGATGGTAAGTTAGTGCTAAAAAAATTTGATAAAACCGAAGAAAACCTTCAATCAAGATGCAGAGGAGTAACACTAATGGCTTTATCTAATAATTTAGGATATCTGGTCCTAACAACAGGAAATAAAAGCGAAGCTGCTGTTGGGTATTCCACTCTATATGGAGACACTGCGGGAGGTTTTTCTGTGCTAAGAGATGTATATAAAACATCTGTATATGACCTAGCTAAGTATAGAAATTCTTTAAGTAAAGTCATTCCTCAAAGGATTATTGATAGAGAACCAAGTGCGGAGTTATCAGAAGATCAAAAAGATAGTGATTCACTTCCAGCTTATGATGTGCTTGATCCCATAATTGAAGCCTATGTTGAAGACGATAAAACAAAAAAAGAAATTATTGATTCAGGTTTTAACCCAGATGATGTTCAAAAAGTTATAGATTTAATTAACTTCAACGAGTACAAAAGAAGACAAGTTCCATTGGGAATAAAGATTTCAGCAAGAAATTTTGGTAAAGACAGAAGATATCCAATTACTAATTTCTGGAAAAACAACATATAGATATTTTTCTGCTTTGAAACACAATATTTTGTGTAATTAACGTTTTTTAAACTATAATTGCACAAAACATCATGAAAAAAGAGCAGGAAAATAGCCCGAGGCAATCGGAGTTTAATCTAGCTACAGTTAATGGCGAGCAAGTATTTCTACCTCACGATGATCTCTATATTCCACCAAATGCTTTAAAAATTTTTCTTGAATCATTTGAAGGGCCTTTGGACCTTCTTTTGTATTTTATTAGAAAACAAAATCTAGACATACTTGATATCAATGTCGCTGAAATCACAAACCAATACGTCGAATACATTGAATTGATGGAAAAATTACAGTTTGATCTTGCTGGAGAGTATCTCTTGATGGCAGCTTATTTAACCGAAATCAAATCCCGTATGATGTTGCCAATTGAGACGGAAGAAGATGAACTAGAAGAAGATCCAAGAGCGGAACTTATAAAAAGACTTCAAGAATATGAGCGTTTTAAAACAGCATCGATAAAAATTGATTCTATGCCAAGAATTAATAGAGATTTTTTTCCAGCAAGCACCGCTCTTCCTGAGTTTGAATCTAAAGAAACTCTTCCATCTTTAGAATTAGAGAAATTATCAAATATTTTTTATGAACTTTTAGAAAAACAAAAACTTAGAGGTAGCCATATTATTGAGTTCGAGAAACTCTCTACTAGAGAAAAAATGTCCAGCGTTTTAGAGTTATTAGTGAGTGAAAACTTTTTAGAATTTTATAATCTTTACAAGAAGGCTGATGGAAAGCTTGGTCTAATTGTTACTTTTCTTGCCGTTTTAGAGTTAGTTAAAGACTCTATGATTCAATTGGTCCAATCTGATGCTTTTGGTCCTATTCACGTCAAGGCGAAGGATAAGGTACATTAAAACGATGGATAATTTACCTTTAATCATTGAGGCTTTACTTTTCTCTTCTTCAAGACCTCTTAGTGAAAAAGAAATTTTGTCTGTCTTTGATCAAAGAAGTCCTCCGTCATCAAGTGAAATAAGAGAGGCTCTAAAATTAATTGAAGAGAAATATTTAAATAATTCAATTGAATTAGTTAAAGTTGCCAGTGGCTATCGCCTAAGAATTAGACAAGAATATTCTTCATGGGTGGCAAAATTATGGGAAGCTAAACCTCAAAAATATTCTCGTGCTCTTCTAGAAACTCTAGCTTTAATAGCTTACAAGCAACCTATTACAAGGGGGGAAATTGAAGAGGTCAGAGGGGTATCTGTTAGTAGTCAAATAATCAGAACTCTCTTAGATAGGTCTTGGATCAAAGTTGTAGGACATAGAGATGTTCCTGGAAGACCAGCATTATTTTCAACAACAAAAGATTTTCTGGATGATTTAAATCTTTCAAAACTTTCAGATTTACCAGAACTACCAGAAATTCAAAATATTCCTGAGGAAGCTCAAATATCCCTCTTGAGCGAACCTTCCTCAGGCAACTCAGAATAGAAACAGTTGTCTAAAGAAAGGATACAAAAAGTATTGGCTCAAAACGGATATTCATCCAGAAGAAAGATTGAAAATCTCATAAAAGAAGGAAGGGTATTCATCAATGATGTACCTGCAAAGTTAGGAGATAAGATTTCTTCTGAGGAAAAAATTTATATAGACGGTAAAGAGATAAATATTCAGGAAAGAATTTCCTCTGAACTACTTATGTATAACAAGCCTGTTGGGGAAGAATGCTCTCATGGTTCATCAAAGAAAACCATATTCGACAGTTTACCAAAGCCAAAATCAGGAAAATGGATATCTATTGGAAGGCTCGATATTAATACTAGCGGATTGCTATTGATCACTAATGATGGAAAATTAGCTAATGACATAATTCATCCTTCCAATGAAATAGAAAGAGAATATATTGCTAGAGTGAGAGGCAAACCTTCAGATACAAATCTTAAAAAATTAATTTCTGGAATCAACCTTGATAATGAGAAAGTATTTTTTACCGATCTTGTTAAGGGAAAAGAAACCTCATCTCACACTTGGTTCGCTTTGGTTATTATGTCTGGTAAAAATAGATCTGTAAGAAAGTTATGGGATTCAATAGGGCACGATGTATCTAGGCTAAAGAGGGTTAGATTAGGAGCTTTGTTTTTACCAAAAGAACTTAGGGAGGGAAAATTTAAAAGAATCAGTCCAAATGAAGTTTTAGGTTAAATATAATCTTTCAAATCTTTTATTTGATTTATCCTTGAGGTTGGCTTTAACAGAGAAGAATCTTTTTTATCTATGTAACCATATAATGCTAGCGCTGAATCTATTCCGGCGTTATGCGCTGCTTCTATATCTCGCCAATTATCTCCAACATAAATTGACTGATTTTTTTTTATAGATGTGTTCGCTAAAGCTGCATCTAAACTTGCTGGGTCAGGTTTTCTTTTGCCTTTGACATCTTCAGGAGAAATTATTGCAGTTGCATATTTATGCCATTTAAACTTTTTACAAATTTCTTGAGAAAACTTTTTTGGTTTGTTTGTTACGATCATCCATTCAATACCAATTTTGAATAATTCATTAAGAAATTCATCAACACCGAGGAAAGTTTTAGAAAGAAGATAGTTTTTATCATATTCGTTTAAGAGATTACTCCTTAAACTTTCAAACTCAGAATGTTTATCATCAATGCGGAAGCTATCTTGAATCAGTCTTCCTACACCATCAGAAACTCTATTTCTTACGAAATCATAACTTACCGACTGCATTTCATTTTTTTTTAATAAAGAGTTAAGGCAAGTTAAAAACTCTGGAGCTGTATCCAATAAGGTGCCATCCAAATCAAATAGAAAACATTTATATTTTTTTTGCATGAATCAAATAATTAACATCAACATTTTTTCCTAACCAATAATTTTTAGTCAGAGGGTTGTAACTCATACCTGTTAACTCTTTAATTTCAAGACCATTATTTTCCATCATATTTATGAGTTCAGAAGGCTTAATAAATTTTTCATATTCATGAGTGCCTTTGGGCAATAAATTTAAAATATATTCAGCTCCAACGATTGCGAATAAAAATGACTTAGGATTTCTATTAATGGTTGAGAAAAAAATATCACCATTATGTTTACAAAGATCAGAACATGTTTTGACCAGCTGATTGGGATCAGGAACATGTTCAATTGCCTCAAGACAAGTTACGACATCAAAATATTCATTTTTTTCAGGAAGTAAATTTTCTGCTTCGCCTAAAATATAGTCGATATTAATATTTTCTTTTTTTGCATGATTTTCAGCTGTGTGAATTGCAACATCAGATATATCAACTCCAGATAAATTAGCTCCTTTAATTGAAAGAGCCTCTGCTAACAAACCTCCACCGCAGGCAACATCAAGAATTTGCTTATTTTTAATTTCAGTTCTATCAGAAATATAATTAGCTCTGAGAGGATTAATTTTATGGAGAGGTGCAAATTTTCCAGATGGATCCCACCATTCTTTAGCTATTTTATTAAATTTCTCTTTTTCTTTAGGGTCGATATTCATTTGCCTATCATTATGTTAGATTTATACTGCTTTTCAAATTAAAGCATTAGAATCTTATATGAATATTTTTTTTCCAAAAGAACCTGAATTTGAGACAAGAGTTTCTCTAACCTTGGAATCGGCTAAAAAATTCTTAGATAAAGGTTTAAACATCATAATAGAAAAATCTTTTGCTGAGCACCTTGGAAGTAGCGATAAAGAGTTTGAAGACCTAGGGGTTAAAACATTAAATCGTGATGAAGGTTTTGCTTCAGCTGAAATAGTTTGTACCGTTAGAAATCTTAATGAGGATGAACTGGATAAAATAAATCAGAACACATTACTAGTGAGCTTTCTTGACCCTTTTAATGAAAAATCGCTCGTTAAAAAAATTAAAGAAAAAAGTATATCAGCGATCAGTATGGAATTAGTTCCTAGAATCACTAGAGCTCAAAAGATGGATGCTTTAAGCTCACAAGCAAATTTAGCTGGATACTCTGCAGTTATAATTGCCTCCCAAGAACTTCAAAAAGCATTACCGATGATGATGACAGCTGCAGGTACAATCTCTCCCTCAAAAGTATTTGTCATTGGAGTAGGAGTTGCTGGGCTACAAGCAATTGCAACAGCGAAAAGATTGGGGGCAAAGGTAGAGGCTTTTGACACTCGACCCGTGGTAGAAGAACAAGTTAAGTCATTGGGAGCTCGTTTTGTAAAAATAGATGTTGGAGAGACTGGAGAGACTGAACAAGGATATGCAAAAGAGTTAACTCCAGAGCAAATAAAAATACAAAGAGAAGGGATGAAAAAAGTTTGCGCTTCTTCTGATATCGTAATTACTACAGCACAAGTCTTCGGAAGACCAGCTCCTATACTTGTCACAAGTGAAATGGTATCTGCAATGAGTCAAGGTTCAGTAATAATTGATATGGCTGTGGGAACTGGAGGTAATGTTGAAGGTTCTGTTCCTAATGAAACCATTGATTTAAATGGCGTAAAAATAGTTGGAAATACTAACCTACCTGGCGAACTTCCTTTTCACTCAAGCCAAGTTTATTCTTCAAACATATTCAATTTGATAGATGAATTTTGGAATGAAGATGAAAAACAATTAAACATCGATGTTACGGATGAAATCCTATCAATCTGTCTTATTTCTCATGAAAAAGAATACATAAATAAAACCATTAAGGAGATAATGAATTAAATGGAATCTCAAGCTTTATTAGTTTTGCTTTTATTTGTTCTTGTTCTCTCGATATTTTTGGGTTTTGAATTAATAAATAAAGTGCCATCTACACTTCACACACCTCTTATGTCGGGAGCTAACGCAATATCAGGTATTACTATTGTTGGAGCTCTTTTAGCCTCGGGAGGGGAAGGGACTCTTTCATCAATATTGGTTGGTACTTTTGCCGTTTTCTTTGCTTCTATAAATGTTGTCGGAGGCTATTTAGTTACCAATAGAATGTTAAAAATGTTTAAGAAAAAATGATTACTTTTTTTCAATCTCCAATTTTCGTAAATCTAGCTTACATTTTTGCTTCAATTTTATTCATTTTTGGTCTGAAAATGCTTAGTTCTCCTGAGACTGCTCAAAAAGGAAATCTTGTTTCTGCTTCAGGAATGCTGATTGCTATCTTAGTCACTCTAACCCAAAACGAAATTATCGCTTATGAGTATTTGTTCATTGCTTTAATTGGTGGATTAGTAGTCGGAGTCCTAGCTTCTACGCTTGTTAAAATGACTTCTATGCCAGAATTAGTAGCCTTATTTAATGGTTTTGGAGGAATTGCAAGCCTATTGGTCGGTGTTGCTGAGTTCATTAACCCGTCGAGCTCAACTTTAATTCAGGTTATTGCAATTTCATTTACTGTTTTAATTGGCGGGATAACATTTTCGGGAAGTCTTGTAGCTTTTGGAAAATTATCTGAAATTATTTCGGGCAAACCTCTTATTCTGTTTGGCCAAAGATTTATATTATCAGCCTTATTAATAGTAGCTTTGTTTTTAGTTCTAGAATTAATCATATCAACAGGCTTATTGAATACTTCAGCCCAAACTGTTCTCTTTATTCTCATTGGCGTTACCTTAATTTTAGGTGTTCTTTTAACTGCACCAATTGGTGGAGCTGACATGCCAGTAGTTATTGCTTTGTTAAATAGTTATTCTGGCCTTGCAGCTTCCTCAGCGGGATTTGTAATCAATAATAATGTACTTATAGTTGCCGGTGCTTTAGTAGGAGCAAGTGGGCTTATTCTTACCAATATAATGTGTAAGGCAATGAATAGATCTTTATCTAATGTTTTGTTTGGTGGTTTTGGAGCTGCTTCTTCATCTTCAGAAGGAAGTGGACAAATTCAAGGGGAGGTCAAACCTATCACAGCAGAGGATGCTTATTTAATTTTAGAAGCTGCAAATTCTGTTTTAGTAGTTCCAGGTTATGGGATGGCAGTTTCTCAGGCACAACATGTTGTAAGAGAGTTAGGTGAGTTATTAGAAGATAATGGTTGTGAGGTTAAATATGCTATTCATCCTGTTGCTGGCAGAATGCCAGGGCACATGAATGTTCTTCTTGCTGAGGCAAATGTTTCTTATGATGTTTTAGCTGAACCAGATGATGTTAATCCTTTAATGGAAACCGTTGATGTATGCATAGTCATTGGAGCAAACGATGTTGTTAATCCCGATGCAAGAGAAAATGAAGGAAGTCCCATATACGGAATGCCAGTCATTGAAGTTGATAGGGCAAAGACGGTATTTGTCTTAAAAAGAAGTATGGCTGCCGGTTTCGCAGGTATTGATAATCCGCTTTTTCTTAAAGAAAATTCAAGAATGTTGTTTGGAGATGCCAAAGAATCCATTTCTACTTTAGTCTCTGAATTCAAGACTTAAGATATTATTTTTAAGAGCTAAAACACTCATTAAATGTTAAAATGATTGGATTAAATGAGCCAATATTTTTACTACAAATTTCATTAGTTTTTCATTAATTTTTCTCTATGGATGACATAACAGAAGATGTAATTCCCGTTAATATTACGGAAGAATTAAAGAGTTCTTATATGGATTACGCAATGAGCGTAATCGTTGGGAGAGCTTTACCTGACGCAAGGGATGGATTAAAACCAGTTCACAGAAGAACTCTTTACGCTATGTTTAAGCTCAATAATGAGTGGAATAGACCTCATTTGAAATCAGCAAGAATTGTTGGTGAAGTAATGGGTAAATATCACCCTCATGGAGATTCAGCGATTTATCAGACAGTAGTAAGAATGGCCCAAGAATTTAGTCTGCGTTATCCCTTAGTAGACGGCCAAGGGAATTTTGGTTCGATGGATGGGGATGGTGCAGCAGCTATGAGGTATACCGAAGCAAGGATGGCTAAAATTAGCAATGCTCTTCTCAATGATATAAACAAAGAAACAGTTGATTATGTTGAAAATTACGATGGCACTGAACTAATTCCTGAAGTGCTTCCAGCATCATATCCTAACTTATTGGTAAATGGATCTTCCGGAATAGCTGTAGGATTAGCTACTAATATTCTTCCTCATAATTTGAGCGAAACAATTGATGGCGCTTTGGCAATTCTAAAAAATCCAGAAATATCTATTGATGAATTAGTAACCATAATTCCAGGACCTGACTTTCCAACTGGAGGAATTATAAATGGAAAGGTGGGCGCTATTGAAGCTGCTAAGACTGGAAGGGGTAAAGTTATTCTAAGAGCCAAAGTAGAAATTGAAAATGATAAAAATGAAAAAAGTAGATTGATAATTTCTGAAATCCCTTATCAAGTAAATAAGGCTAACTTGGTAGAAAAAATTGCTGATCTTTCGAAAGAAAAAAAAATTGAGGGTATTTCAGAAATTCGAGATGAATCAGACAGGGAAGGTGTCAGAATAGTAATAGATCTTAAAACTGGTCAAAATCCTGAAGTAATCTTGAATAATTTATATGCTAAATCTCAACTTGAAACTTCTTTTGGTGTAAATAATGTTGCTATTGTTGACAGAGTCCCAAAAGTTTTAAATTTAAAAGAACTCCTTGAAATATTCCTTGGCCATAGGAGATCTGTAGTTTCAAGAAGAACTGCTTTTGATTTGGCAAAATCAAAAGACAGAGGTCATATTTTAGAGGGTTTAACAATTGCCCTTTCAAACATCGACCCAATAATTGATTTAATAAAAAAATCTAAAGATCCAAATGAAGCTAAAAGCAAGCTTCTAGCTAAAAAATGGAAATCGTCTTTGATAAATAATTTATTAAAAAAAGCAGGTTCAATTGATACTCGTCCAGAAGATATTCACGAAGAATTTGGGCTTTCAGGATCCAGCTATAAACTTTCCTCAAAACAAGCCCAAGCTATTTTAGATTTAAGACTTCAAAGACTTACCGGTTTAGAGCAAGATAATTTAATTAAAGAGTATGAAGAAGTTCTTCAAGACATTGCTGCTTTAAATGAAATTTTAGAAAATCCTGGAAGATTACAAGAAGTTATAGAAGGTGAATTAGAGTCTGTTAAAGAAGAATTTGGA
>Ga0228615_1000623_pt1 | contig 18931 bp, 15 predicted proteins | sample 16DmetaG_FD_190530 | JGI IMG/M metagenome (GOLD analysis project Ga0228615, IMG submission 190530) | Seawater microbial communities from Monterey Bay, California, United States - 16D | ecosystem: Environmental > Aquatic > Marine > Coastal | place: USA: California | collected 2016-10-17
AAATTCAATCATCCTTACCTCTATGAGGTCGATGCCAAAAGGATACGGCTACGATGCCTCTCAGGCCGCAGTCGACAGGCTTGCCTCCAGTGTCTACCTAAAAAATGGGATTATTAGACAGGATCTCAAAGCGGCCAATTCCACCTTCTGCTCCGGCGCCACTTATCTTGTCTTCCTCCGTACGATTGAGCAACTTCGCCTCCGTAATTCCATCTTCCTATCGGAAGGTAAATATGCCCGCTTCGCCAATCTAGGAGTCAAAGATGGTGAGGAAATTTTCGGACGATGGAATGCCAATGGACCCGGCGCGGCAAAGCTTTTTTCCGATCTCAAATGTGGGATCAACTTCACCTCATATGATCACGCACACCCCGGAGACTTCATGAAGATATGGTGGACTAATGCCATTGGCAAAAAAGAACGAGGCCACTCCGTGATCTACCTTGGTTCTTATGGGGATCAGATCCACTATTGGTCCGCAAACTACCCAGAAGGATATGGTTATAAATCGATTGCTAAATCAAAAATTAAGCATGTCCTCTTTTCCCGCCTCACCAACCCAGCCAAACTCGTTAACGCCCATCGTCTTACTCCTAGGGACACATTCCTTGAAGACATGCTCGACAAAGATTTTACATGGCGACAAATCTCTCAGTTCTGTAAGATCAAGGTCCATCCGTAACCTCTTTCCTTTTCCCTAATCACTTCACGACCTGACCTGAATCCAAATACTATGATCAATTGGCGTAAGCTTCTTAAAGAAGGGGAAACCGAAACTCACTTTATCGTAGAGGGCCAAATTCCGGTTGAGCGCCTTCAAGATTCTTCATACTCAATAGATAAAATCATTCGTATCGGAAAGGATCTCTCACGTAACGAAGCGTCATCTCTTCTTGGATTTCGTTTCCACCGCGGCTATCTCGCAATTGCTCGCAAACCAATAAACCCGCCTCTTTCTGAGGTGACGAAAGGGACCCTCGTTCTTCTCCCCGAGATTGCCGACCCCGGAAACCTAGGCACAATCATTCGTAACACTGCCGCATTAGGTGGAGAGGGCATCATTCTAGGCAAGGGCGCCTCCCCATTTAATGCCAAAGCTATTCGGGCCTCCGCTGGCAACCTTTTCAACCTTCCCGTCCGACGAGCTCAGGACTTCATCTCAGATCTCACCGAAATTAAAAAAACCCACCATATTCTGGGTTCGAGCCTTTCTGGACTTTCCGTTCCCATCAACAAGTATCAATCAATTTCCGATCAAATCGCCCTCCTTCTGGGGCCAGAGGACTTCGGCCTCAACAAGACTATTGAGTCCTATTGTGATCAGCTCATTCATATCCCAATGTCACGAGGGACAGACTCACTCAATGTTGCTTCGGCCTCAGCGATATTTCTTCAAAAACTCCAGCAAAATCTTCTCTGATAAACAGGCTAATCTTTCCTTTTAGCAAAACCCTTGGGCAATGGATCTCGGTATAGATGCGATGACAGCATCTGCTAAAAAGTGGGTAAACCGAAAACCCCACAGCTCTGCTTTACACCAAACGAGAATCTAACCCCTTATCTTTTCGTCGCCGCTTGATTGCTTTTTCGTTTCTTGCGCCTTTAGCCCAATCAGTTAAGGTTTTCTCGATATGAAAACTTCAATCTTCGCTCTCTGCGCCTTTTCTTTCCTCGCTCCTGCAACGATCTCAGCTCACTGTCAGATCCCCTGTGGTATCTATAACGATAACAACGTCATCGAGTCAATGCACACAGACTTCGAGACCATCGAAAAGGCTTCTAAACAGATCATCGAACTTTCCAAGAACCCTTCAAAAAACGCCCACCAATTGACCCGGTGGATCACGAATAAGGAGTCTCACGCACAAGCGATCCAAGACAAAACCCTCAACTACTTCCTAGCCCAACGCCTCAAACTCACTGAAGCCGAATCTGACAAAGCAACCTACCTGGCCAAACTCCAACTCTGCCATCAGATCATTGTTACCGCCATGAAGTGCAAACAGTCTACCGACGCGACGAATGTCGCTAAACTTCATGACCTGATGCACGATTTTGAGAAACATTTCGGCACTAAAAAGAAGTAGCATAGCCACATTACCTCTGACTCCTCCCTTTAATGCTCCGTCTCCTCGTTTCATTACTCTGCGGAGTCACTACCATTCAAGCTGCGCCCGATCTCGCTGAGATCGGGCGTTCTGTCTTTACCGATAAAAACCTTTCAAATCCTCCCGGTCAGTCGTGTATGACTTGCCACAACCCCACCTACGCATTTGCCGACCCCAGACGCGTCTCTCCTGGAGCAAGCCCATCCTTTTCGGGCAACCGAAACGCTCCATCTCTCATGTATGCAGCACTCATTCCGCCCTTTGCATACGAAGATGTTCTACTCCCAGATGGGACCGAAATATTCGCGTGGGAAGGCGGTCTTTTTTACGACGGACGAGCCAAAGACCTTTTCGAGCAAGTGAGACAGCCCTTCTTCGAAAACCATGAAATGAACCTCGAAAACAAGGCGGACCTTGCTCAGAAAATACGTAAATCGACCTATAAAGAAAAATTCCCGCAAAGTGTTCTCAAAGATAACGACAAACTCACTTATTTTGTTTTTCGATCGCTTGTTGAGTTCCTAAAGTCCCCATCTTTCCGCCCTTTCGATTCTCCCTTCGACCGTTACCAAGCAGGAGACGAAGACGCTCTATCCCTATCTCAAAAACGAGGGCTCGATATTTACAAAAATTCGGGCGGCTGTGCCGACTGCCACCTCCTAGAACCTCAAAACTGGAGAAAACCACTGCTCTCCGACTTCGGATATGACAATCTCGGAGGACCCGCCTCAGGCAAGAAAGACCCTGGCCTCTTCGCTGTCACCGGTAACTCGGAAGACTTTGGAAAATTTCGCGCTCCTAGCCTCCGCAATATTGAACTCACAGCACCTTATCTTCACAACGGCTCAATTAAAACACTCCGCGAAGTACTTGAATTCTACAACAAGCGCGACCTCGAACCCGAACGTTGGGGCGTCACGGACTACCCAGAAACCGTTAACCACGACGACCTAGGTGACCTAGGCCTAACCGACGAAGAAATCACCGACCTTCTCGGTTTTCTTCACGGCTTCACCGACCACAGTCTTACGAAGAAAAAAACAACTTTCCCTACTCCCCCAAAAGGCACGCCTTCCACCGAAAGCATCAAGCTTAATTTTCCTGACCACACCCATCGTCTCGATCCTAATTTTAAGGACGAGTGATTCCTCTCCGACCTCCGCAAAAGCAGGGAAGATAAACAGGCTTTTATCATCGCCACGTTTAATTTCGGCCTAACAATCTTCTGATGGTTGCTCACCCCTCGCACATCGCCGCCACAGGCTCGCAAGGAAACTCCCAATCATGCAGTGGTAAAAAGCCGAAATGGCACACGGTGCTGCTGCCATTAACGTGAAATGAGTTTTTGCCAATTGTGAGCCAAGACCGGAATTTTGCATTCCAACCTCAATCGAAAATGTCCGGCATTCTTTCTCCTTCAAACCAAAAACCCTTCCCCAAAGATATCCCAAGGCGAATCCGAAAGCGTGCACTATGAAGACCGCAGGAAGCAAGGTTTGCCAATGCGCTTGAATGTTTGATTTTGTCGCGCCAACCACCGCGGCAACGATCAGCACAATCACAAAGACCGAGACCAGAGGTGACCCCTTCTTGATCGCTTCCAGCCTCTTGCCTGCAAGCGAATTCAAAACCAACCCAACCATAATGGGCAGAAGAACGATCATCACCATCGAGACGACCATGCTCCATGCATCAACTTTAAGAATCGCAGATGCGTAAGTCTTCGTCAGTAACGGAGTCAATCCTATTGCCAATAGAGTCGAGCACATTGTCATCATGACACTCAATGCAAGATTACCGCGCGCCAGATAAGTCACCACATTTGACGCCGTCCCTCCCGGACAGCAACTCACTAAGATGATACCAAGTTTAAACTGGGCCGGCAGCGAAAAGATTGTGGCGACGCCCCACCCAATCAACGGCATTATCAAAAACTGAGCGATGATCCCAAGCACAACCCACTTGGGAATTATTAAAACCTCGCGAAAATCTGCAAAAGTCAGAGTCATTCCCATCCCAAGCATAATGATCCCCAAGCCTACCGGGACCCACTTAAGCTCCGTTCCAGGAATCTCCCCAAGAAACCACGTGAAATGCTCCGGAACAAACCACGCCCACCCGGTCCCCAAGAAGGTCCACAACCAAAAAAAATTTACGAAGCGAGCGAGCATGGCAGAATTCTTAACATTTTCCTCCATCCTGAATACTTTATTCTCCCGTTGCCTGAGTCACAAAAACGGCCATAGTCAGATCGATGAAGCGACTTATTCTGCTTTCCTTTCTCTTCCCACTCCATGCCGCCGATTGGCCCCAGTGGCGCGGCGCGGACCAAAACAATCATGCTCCGAGCACGGCCAAGCCGCCGATTGAGTGGTCAAAAGACAAGAATGTAAGCTGGAAAACTGCTATTCCTGGCCGCGGTCATTCCACCCCGATTTTTGTTAAGGGAAGAATTTATCTGACTTCCGCTGACCAAAAAAAATCAACTCAATCACTCCTATGCATTGATCGTGAAACCGGAAAAATCATCTGGTCCAAGGTGGTTCACCAAGATGGCTTCCCTACACCACTCCATTCGGAAAACTCTCCTGCTTCAGCATCTGCCCAGTGGGATGGTCAAAACATCCTCGTTACTTTTCAAAACGATAAAAAAATAAAGGTCACAGCCGTTTCACCCGATGCAAAAATCATCTGGTCTAAAACCGTGGGAAATTATCTCCCATCATACCCATTCGGATTTGGCTCCACTCCAATCCTCCACAAAGAGAATCTCATCGTCGTAATTGGAACTGAAAAAGGTGGGTTTCTAACCGCTTTAAAATCATCCAATGGGGACGAAGTCTGGAAGACTCCGAGAGCCGGACATGACTACTGGGCCACACCTGTCGTTGCAACTGTTGCGGGCAAAGAGCAGCTCTTCATTTCCGGCATTAATAAGTTTTCGAGCTATGAACCCACCACCGGCAACCTAAACTGGGAAGTCGAAGCTGGAGCTAAATCGATGTGCGGAACTATTGTGTGGACGGACGATATGATCTTTGCGAGCGGTGGCTTTCCCGAGAAAGAAACTGCCGGAGTCAAAGCCGATGGAACCGGTATTAAGGTCTGGCAAAATAAAGTCGTCTGTTATGAACAATCTCTCCTCTCACACAACAACTTGATTTACGCAATCGCTGACGATGGCAGAGCTTATTGCTGGGATGCTAAAACTGGAGAGAAAAAGTGGTCTGAAAAAATTGGTCGACGGGGCGTGATGGCTTCACCACTGGCGGTCGGTGACCACATTTACGCCACCCTTAAAAACGGCACGACCGTGATCTTCAAAGCATCCGGAGATCGCTTTGTAAAAATCGCAGAAAACAAACTTGGAGATGATACGTATGCCAGTCCAGTTGCCCTAGACAACCAGCTTTTCCTGCGGGTTGGTAAAGTTGACCGGGGAAAACGCCAAGAATTCCTCTATTGCCTCCAAAAGTAGCTAGCGTCTTCCGATTGGAGGAAAATGTGGGCTAGGTTCTCCCAGTCAGAAATGCCAAAATTTCATTGGCTGATCTTACCGAAAATCCCGTAAGCGCGGCGATTTGGTCCGCCGTTGCCTCCTTAATCCGCGCCACCGACCCAAACCGTTTTAAGAGTGCTTTCTTCTTTGCCGGGGACATCCCGGGACAATCGTCCAATAAACTTTCCTTCACTCGTTTTCGGAGCAACAACTCGTTATAGCGATTTGCGAAACGGTGGGCTTCGTCACGAATCCGCTGCATCAGCTTAAGGGCTCCCCGATCATGTGGAATAATTACGGGCTCGGATTCGCCCGGAAAAAATATCTCCTCTCGCTGCTTTGCCAAACCACAAATCGGCAGGCCGCCTAACCCAAGTCTCTGTAACTCTGCCACTGAAACACTGAGTTGCCCTTTCCCGCCATCTACGATCACCAAATCAGGTAGCGTGACCGGACTCCTGCCCTCGGCTGCAAGTCGCCGAAGAGTCTCGACGTGAGTTTCCTGTGTGCTTTCCGCCACTTCAGGGTTAGCCTCCATATTTTCCTGTAAGATTCGACCGTATCTACGCCGAACCACCTCGGCCATACTTGCAAAGTCATCCTGTCCGTCCACCGTTCTAATCCTGTATTGGCGATAATTTTGGTTGTCTGGTAATCCATGCTTAAATCTTACCATTGAGGCCACGATATGAGTCGACGAGATATTGGAAATATCGAAGCACTCCATAATCGTTGGTGGCCCACTGAGTGAGAGCCAATCGCCCAATTCAGCCAAATCCTCAGTTGGTTTGACGGTCGTCGGAACTCCCCGTCCGCGAGTAAACTGCCTTGTCGGGCTCAGCGCGCGCTCAAGATTTACGATAACATCGCGAAGCCTTGCGGCTTTCTCGAAATCTAACTTTATCGCTGATTGCTCCATTTCCACTTTAAGGCTCTTGAGGCGCTCCCCCTTTCCTTTCCCACCTAGCAATTCACAAGCCTGCTCTAATTGGTCCAAATATTCTTCACGACTCACCTTCGCGACACAGGGAGCCATGCAATTGCGAATGACATCGGCATTACAGTGCTTGTAATCTTTTTCTCCCGGATTTCGAGGCCGACAACTCCGAAGTCCAAATTCCTTGTTCAACCAAGCAACGGTAGCCCGTAACGCCCCCGAATGTGCGAATGGACCGAAATATCGCGCTCCATCTCCCTTCTTGAGACGCGTTGTTTGAAACTTCGGCCACGGATCATCGAGATTCACCTTTACTAGGAGAAATCGCTTATCATCCCGAAAGCTTACGTTGTAGCGGGGCCGATACTGCTTGATGAGCTTTCCCTCCAACAGCAGAGCTTCTTGCTCGTTTCGAACTTCATGGACTTCAAAGTCACAGATCGAGTCGATCAGGGCTCTGGTCTTTCGGTCCGCCCGCTTCTTGCCCGATGGCATAAAGTAGCTGCTCAGTCGTTTCCGGAGATCCCTTGCCTTTCCGACATAAATGATCGAGCCCAACCGGTCTTTATGCAGGTAGACACCCGGTTTATGGGAGACCTGTGAGAGCCTTGCTCGAAGTAAGGGAAGGTCAGACATCTTCTTTGATTCTAGGCACAAAACCTGTAATTGATATCGCTTTTATAGGCAATTAAGAGATTACGGTGGGTTTTCCTGCACTTGCACCTCAATAATCTCCCGCTAGAGTTCAAATAACTAGTTCATGAAGACCACTTTCATCCTCGCTCTTTTATTGGCGCTGATTCCATCTGACGCATCTGCCCAAGAGGTGGCCCAAATGACCAAAGATATCACGTTGGTCGAAATTCTTAAAAAAGGCGGTTGGGTCATGGGAGCGCTAGTCGTCCTCTCTATTTTCACCGCGATTCTCATTCTACTTTATTTTCTGACCCTTCGTCGCAGCTCAGTCGTTTCAAACCGTTTCATGAATGCTTCGGAGGCCATGATCCGAAAGCGAGATTATCTTGGACTCGTCGGCTACTGTCACGGCCGGAGAGAGGCGGTGGCGCGAGTCACCCAAAAAACTCTCGATTTTTTGACCAAAAACCCAAATGCCAGCCACCCTGAGATACGCGAAGTTGCAGAGGCCGAAGGAAATCGTCAGGCCGGCATCCTAACCCAACGAATCAGCTACTTAGCGGATATTGGGGGAATCGCCCCGATGGTTGGATTACTTGGGACGGTAATTGGAATGATTAAATCCTTCATGGAAATCGCTAACGGCAATATTGAGGGAGCTAAGCAATTGGAACTAGCTCAAGGAGTCTGGGAAGCCCTCATAACCACCGCTGGCGGTCTCGTCATTAGCATTATCGCTATGACATTTTACTCTTATTTTCGCGGCCGAGTTCAAAACCACACGGCAGAATTAGAAGCAGCCGGAACCCACATCCTCGCTTTGGTTGGCTCCCAAATCCAGCAAGGTCAGGCTGGCTCCACAAGTCAACCTCTTCGCGATGACTTTCCCATGCGTGACCTCTAGGGATCAAAGAACGCTTCAACGTCATGCGCATTCGCGATAACAATCCTCCCCCCGCAAGCTTCCAGCTGGCGCCAATGATTGACATCGTCTTTCTTCTTCTGATTTTTTTCCTTGTCACCTACCAGATTACTGAACAAGAGAAAGATCTTAAGGTTGCAGTGCCAACCACCAGTGAAGGCTCTCAAAAAGCCCGTGTCGCCAATAAGATCGTAATCAACCTATCCGCTGATGGTGAGATTACCATCAGCGGAGAAGTTTATACAAAAGACCAACTCAGGCAAAAACTTAAACGTATTGTAAGAGCCGCCGAACTCGCCAACGAAGACGGTGCTGACCAACAGCCTGTGCGAATCCGAGCCGACCGTGATGGCCGAAATCAACAACTTCTCCAGCTTGTTGACGAGATCCAAAAAGCCGGAATCTGGAATATCGATTTTGCGACCCGTTCACCAAAGAACCCTTAATTTTTTCGATGCAGATTCTAGCCTTCCTCGCTATTCTAATCGGCTTGTCACTTCCTTCCCTAGGACAGGCCCCGGATCAGAAGGAGGAAACCCTTCGGGTTAATCCAGCCCGCGATCTCTTTGACCTCGCTACACTGAACTATAACGACGCTAAAAATGGGGAAGATGACAAAAAGGTTGAACGGGACTACCGAATTGCAGCTAAGAAGTTCGACCAATTTTTAAGAACTTTCCCCCGCGATGAAAAAGCAGTCGAAGCATGGTATTTCCTTGGAATGTCCTATCGGGAAATTGGCGAAAGCGAAGCCAGCCGCACCTGCTTCAAGTCTGCCGCAACAAACTGGAAGACCGGGAAATTTGTGGAGGCCTCGGCCCTCTTCTTAGCCTCCGACGATTACAAAGCAGAGAAATGGCGGGACGCAGCTAAATGGTTTCAAATCGTCTCTGACACGACAAAAAATGAAGAGATTAAACACCAATCGCTCTATCGACGATTTCTCTGTTTTTATAAGCTTGAAGACAAGGCTAGCATGCTTCCTTCGTTGAAAGCGGTCATAGCGGACGAGAATAGTCCCTATTCCGAGACAGCCCGCCTCGCCTTAGCTAGGCTCTATCGCGATTCACAAAGCACTAAACAAGCCCACCAGCAGTTTGTGATTCTTTCGAAGTCAAAGAACTCCAAAATCCGCGCCGAAGCGACTTTCCAAGCAGCGCTTACTGCTCAGACACTTGGTGAAAAAGACCTCACCAAGATATGGTTCCGTAATGCTCTCTCAGAAGAGCAATCAGAAGACGTCAAGGGTAAGACCCAGCTTGTTCTCATGAATTTGCACTACAAGGACATGCAATGGCAGGATGTTATTGATGTTTTTCGACTTGGAACCTTCAAACTCGAAAAAAAATCCGAGCTTCAGCGTCTGATTATGGTCGCAAAATCCAACGACGCCCTTGGCAAGGAAGAAGAAGTCACGAAACTTTACGAGCAGATCGCTACACTCTCTCCCGGATCCGCGTCAAGCCTCGACGCCAACTATAACCTCCTTATTCGCGACCATAAGAAGTCTGCCAAAAACTTCCTCGAAGAGGCTCAGGATTTTCTGAGGACCTACAGTAACACAAAAGGAAAAGATCCGAAAGTTCATTCCATTCGCCTGCTACTCGCCGAGGGCTACTACGCAGCAAAGGATTATAAAAAAGCGATTTCCGAGTATCGTCTGCTTGATCTCTCTCTAGTTGATAAATCAAATATCCTTGGAATTCGCTATCACGTCGCTAAATCACAGCTCTTCCTAAAAAATGAAAAAGGAGCACTCGCTGCCATCGCCGCATTTATCGCCGAATTCCCCAAAGCAGCGCAAACGACCCAGCTTCGCTTAGATCGGGCCGAACTCCTTAACGCAGCCGGTCGAGAAGGCGAGGCTGTAGGAGACTACAAAATAATTCTTCAAAACACCACAGATCAGAAGATGAAGAAAAGCCTTATTCTTCGCCTGGCATCTCTCTATCAAGAGCAGGAAAAATGGGATGATTTTGTCGGTATGCAGGAACAAATTCTTCAGCTTCCCGCGTCTGACCAAAAAACCCAAGCTTCCGCAAACTTTTGGCTCGGATGGAATCAGCTTCGCCTCAAGAACGGGGCCAAAGCAGAGCCCTTCCTTCGCAAAGCACGGGCTCTCGACTCCAAAACATTCGCTTCAAAGGTCAGTCCGATCTTAGTCAGAAATGCCTTCAAAGCCGAGAATCTCGACCTCCTTGAAGATGAAATCAACCTGGCACGCCAAGATTCGCCTGACACCAAACTTCCCTCTGCCATTCTGCAATGGTTGGGCGCCACTCTCATCAAAAGCGGTGAAGAAAAACGCGGTTGGCCTTTTCTCCACGAAGGACTCGCCGACGAATCCACACCTGCCAAGCATCTAGTTTGGAAACTTTACACCAAGGCATCGCTCGGTCTCAAAAAATACGCTGAAGCCTTACGTGGGGCCAAAGCGATCCTAGAAGTGGAAGAAAATCTATACCGCAAAGCCGAAGCACTCTATTTCAAATCCCAAGCACACAATGGTCTCAAGCAATTTAATGAAGCTCGTTTGGCCGCTTCTGATGGCCTTGACCTCCGTCCCGCTGGAGCACTCGATATTCAGCTCCGCATGTTCGCAGGAGATATCGACATCACCGCCGGAAAACCCGAAGCCGCAATCCGACACTATATTATCGTTGAAGGCACTTTCGCGAAATCTGCCGCCGATAAAAGAGAGGCACTTGCCAAGGTCATTTCAACACTCAAAATCATTGGGACTCCAAAAGCATTGGAACTCTTGAAAGACTATCAGAAGTAAGAAAGGTTCTACTCCCACTCGATACTCGCAGGTGGCTTTGTCGAGATATCATATAGAACACGATTAATACCGCTAACTTCATTTAAGATTTCCTGACTTGCCTCACGAAGAAGTTGGGCCGGCAGATCTACCCATTCAGCAGTCATGGCATCTTCGGAAATCACCGCTCGTAAATTGGTGGCCCACTCGTAGCTTCGTTCATCTCCTTTCACCCCGACTGTCTTAACAGGAATTAATCCGGCATAAGCCTGCCAAACTCGATCATACCAGCCATGCTGTTTTAGTTTACCGATAAATATGGCATCGCATTCACGGATTATATTAAGCCGCTCACGATCAACCGCACCTGGACAACGAACAGCTAATCCCGGCCCCGGGAATGGATGACGCCCAAGAATATCAGGGGCGATTCCCAAGGCCGCGCCCAACTCACGAACCTCATCCTTAAAGAGTTCGGCCAGTGGCTCCAGCACCTTACCCTGTTCCTGAAGCTCAAGGATTTTTGGAACCCGGTTATGGTGTGTCTTTATCACCGAAGCTTTTGACTTCGCATTTGAAGCACTCTCAATGACATCGGGGTAAAGGGTTCCTTGAGCCAACATTTCGGCATTCCCAACGGAATCCCAAAAAACCTTAATAAAGAGATTTCCAATGATCCGCCGTTTCTCCTCTGGGTCTTCTTTTCCAGCCAAAGCACCTAGAAATTCGTCGGAAGCATCCACCGTTTCAATCTCTACGCCCATGCGATGAAAATTATTTTGCACTACAGTTGCTTCGTCTTTTCGGAGGAGTCCATTATCAACAAAAATCGCACGAACATTCACCCCCGCCTCTTTTAGAAGCACGGCCAAAACTGTGCTATCAACTCCCCCACTCACACCACAAACGACTTGTTTCTCGCCAACAATTTCACGAATCCCCTCGATCATCTCGCGCTTAAAATCCTCGATATGAAAACGCTGAAGTTCGTCAGCTTGCTGTAGGAAGTTCTTAAGAATTCGTAATCCTTCGTGCGAGTGCGTAACCTCGGGGTGAAATTGAATTCCAAAAAAACCACCGGGCCAGCGTAAGCTTACCGGAGTCCCATGTTGGTTGGTTGCAATCACTTCAGCTTCCTTATGCAAATCTTGCACAGTATCCGAGTGACTCATCCAAACCTGAGAGTCTTCAGAGATTTCGTAATAGAGATCCTTGTGGCAGATCGGAGTGAGAGCAGCTGCACCATATTCTCGCCTATCGCTCTTTTTCACAGAGCCCCCAAATTTTATATTAAGAAGTTGCATCCCGTAGCAAACTCCAAGAACTGGCACTTCAAAGGACTTCAATTTCTCGAAATCGATATCAGGAGCATCCGTCTCACTAGTGCTCTTCGGGCCACCAGAAAGAATGATTGCTCCAGGTCGCCCAATTTCAGCGATATCTTCAGGAGAGTAAAGCTTAGCAAAAAATCCCAATTCGCGTATTCGGCGAACAATGAGCTGGGTGTATTGCGAGCCAAAATCGAAAACAGCAACATGTTGAATCTCTTGCATCTTAAAACTAGGAAGCGGGTTGGTAGTTCGTGGGCTCCTCGGTGATGGTGACATCATGAGCGTGACTTTCTCGAAGACCACCCGGGGTGATGCGAACAAATTCGGCCTTTTCCCGAAGCTCCGTTAAATTTCGCGCGCCTACATATCCCATTCCAGAACGAAGTCCGCCCATTAATTGGAAAACAACATCAGCCAGTGGTCCTTTATAAGGAACACGACCCTCCACCCCTTCGGCAACTAATTTACCGCTAGAGTTTTGACCGTAACGATCACCGGCACCTTTCCGCATCGCTCCTATGGACCCCATGCCACGATAAGTCTTAAAGCGACGCCCCTGAGAGTGAACAGTCTGTCCTGGACTCTCTCTCGTTCCAGCAAGCAAAGAACCTAACATGACGAGATCGGCACCCGCAGCAAGAGCCTTCGTGATATCGCCCGAATATCGAATTCCGCCATCAGCAATTACCTGCACACCACGTTCGTGTGCAGCATCGGCAACATTTTGAACGGCCGTAAACTGAGGCATACCCACTCCGGATATTACGCGGGTGGTGCAAATCGACCCCGGACCAACCCCAACTTTCAGGCAACTTGCTCCCGCGCTGATCAAGTCCCTAGCACCTTGGGCAGTAACGACGTTACCGGCAACAACTGGAGTATCACCCAGCTCGCGGAGCTTCTCAATCACCTCCATAACACGGGAAGTATGCCCAGTCGCGGCATCTATAAAAAGAGCATCAGCACCAGCTCCGAGAAGAGCCTTGGCACGATCTAAAAATTCGGGTCCTGGTCCAACCGCCGCACCGCAACGAAGTTGGCCGTTTGGATCCTTGGACGCACTGGTAAAAGTGATTCTTTTCTCAATATCAGCACCGGTAATCAAACCAGCTAAAGTCCCATCATCATTCACCAAAGGGAGTTTTTCGATCCGGTTTTTGTAAAGAATCTCCCGGGCCTGGCGTTGATCCATATCAGCGGGTGCTGTCACCAAGCGATCCATCGGCGTCATCACATCTTCAACCAGAGCTTTCTCACTTGGGATATGACGAAGATCGCGTCCGGTAACCATTCCCTCAAGACGACCATTTGGATCAACTACCGGGAATCCGGAAAATCCCTCCCGCCCCATAATCTCGCGAACCTCGGCCACCGTTTGCTCCCTAGAAACTGTCAGAGGCTGATAAATCACCGCATTCTCGGACCGCTTTACCTTAGCCACCATTGAAGCCTGTTGTTCAACAGTACAGGCACGATGGATGACTGCAATACCGCCTTCACGTGCGAGAGCCATCGCCAGTTCAGTCTCAGACACCGTATCCATGGCAGCTGAGACGATTGGGATATTTAGTGGCACACCCTTGCATAACTCGGTGCTCACATCGGACTCGGAAGGGAGGAGTTCGCTCAAACTAGGCGTCAAAAGGACGTCGTCAAAAGAAAGGGCCAAAGTTGGTTCCGCCATAGAGGAATCAAGGGAATTTGGCCTCCGATAGCAAGCGCGATTCACGCTATGATCCAAAAAAGCCTCTAGGAACCGATCAAGATCAGCTGCCAGAGGCCTAAATTACTAGATCGGGTAATAGTAAGGAATCAGTCGAGAAAGACGATTTTTCCAGGCTCACCTTTAGCCTCAGCCTCGGCCTGAACCTGCTTTTCATGCTGTTCTGGCGAGCAGGAAGAATCGATTGGAGCGTCAGGCTTTTCTTGGCTTGCCTCGACAAGCCCCTTATCAAGGAGAAACGCCTCCACTTCCTCTCCACTCACATCCGGAAGCATTTCACCGTTCACCTCAACACAAGGGCTGAGAGGTTGGCCAGTTTTCTGTTCCATTTCCCAACGGAAAGCGGGGTTTTTGATGATATCTTTCTCATTAAATTCCAATTCATACTTTCGCATAATAGCGCGGACGCCTTCGCTCCAGCCGCAAAAAGTCTTTAGATAAGCCGTGATTTGAGGTTCTTGATCGCTCATGACTGTGATTATAGCGAGATCTTGAGGTCTTGCAACCACGCACCACCACCGGGAGTCTCAATACGGACCCGGTCCCCAGCTTTAACGACAAGCTTCTCGATCCCCTTCAACTCCCGCCACTGCCCGTCACGCAAGAGTAAATTACGTCCGGGAACACCATTGGGGCGCGGAATCAACTGACGCCGCTGAGTGAGTAGCGACACGGTGGTTTCCTCCAAAAACTCGATCTCCCTTACTAACCCATCGCCACCCTTCCACTGACCCTGGCCACCGGAACCACGACGGATACCAAATTCACGAACCCGCACAGGAAACCTCTCCTCAAGAACTTCTATGTCAGTGATAGCCGTATTAGTCATATGAACGTGACATCCACTCCTGCCATGCCAACCCGGGCCAGCTCCAGCTCCTCCTCCAATCGTTTCATAAAATCCAAAGCGCTCGTTTCCAAACAGAAAATTATTCATCGTGCCCTGCCCATGGGCCTGTAAGCCGAGAGCCTCTAGAAGCACATCCACAACTCTTTGGCTGGTTTCAACATTACCCCCAACCACAGCTGGGCAGGCTTCAGGATCGCGCGTAAGCGGGGGATCTAGAATACCTAGATCAGTCACGATCTCAACTTGATCAAGAAGCCCTTCATTTAAAGGAACATCTGTCCTTACCCAAAGCCTCAAGGCATATAACACCGCACTTCTAACAATAGCCGGAGTGGCATTTAGATTACCTGAATGGACGTCAGCAGAGCCCGAAAAATCTACCACTAGTTTTTCATCTTTGGATATTTTCACCCGGATTACCGAACCGTCATCCATCTGGTCTTCCGCACTTGCTTCCTCAAATTCCTCTAAGGCTCGGGCAAGAAGCATGGAGGATCGATCGTAAACCCCCCTCATGTGAAAAACCACAACCTTCACCGAAGATTGATCAGCAAGTTTCCTCAGCGCCTTCACCCCATATCGATTAGCCACAATTTGCGCCTTTAAGTCCGCCAAATTATCGGCAGGCGATCGAGAATCTTTAAAAAACCCATCTCCAATGGATTCTATTGAAGTTGGAGGAATTACGATTCCTTCGTCAGCAAGGCAGCGACCATCCGGAGGCATGGAACCCGGTGTCTTTCCTCCAATTTCGGCATGGTGGGCTCGGTTAGCAACAAATCCGAGCAATTGATCACCAAGAAAGACCGGGCTAATCACCGTGACATCAGGCAAGTGAGATCCCCCGAAAGCGGGGTGATTCACAACCACTGTGTCACCTTCCTGCCACGTGCGGTCGACAGACACCTTCCGCACACAAAGACCAAGCGCTCCCAAATGAACGGGAATATGGGGAGCATTCACAATCAAATAGCCATCAGCATCCAAAAGAGCACACGAATAATCGAGTCGTTCCTTGATATTCGTGGATAAAGCAGTCCTCCTTAACAACTCTCCCATTTCCTCAACCACACCCTCAAAACGACGCCGAAAAAGTTCAGCTTCGACAACTGCGGGAGCTCTTCCTTCCAATCCATCCCGACCTTCCCATTCCAAACGTATTGATCCACGTGTCCCCCGAAAAATCCGCCACCCTTTTTCGAGCAAGAGAGTAGAAAATCCATCTTGCTCAAGAGTTAATTTCTCTACCAATCCCCCTCGCTCAAAATATTCGTGTTCCAAATCAATCGCCCTTCCTACCAATTCTAATCTTAAGGCAACCCACTCGATTTCACGATCAACCGGGCGGGCATCTCCATAAAGCTCACGATATCTTGTCTCGAAAGCTTCTCTCAGTTCACACTCGGAAACCCTCTGTCCCGCCTCAATTTCGATGCTAGAATCCTGCCCTTTTAACCTGAGCTCAAACAAACTCCGATGAATGCTCCGACCTTCCCTCAACTGGTCTAATTCCTCACTAATCGAATCATCTAATAATTTCAGAACCTGTTTTACTTTGATTTCTCTATCAGCAGCTTGATGCAATCCCCAAGCGCTGAGAAGACCCGCGTCAGCCGGAACAAGAATCCTCTTCATACCAAGCTCCCTCGCCAGTGCACAAGCATGTTGCGGACCGGCACCTCCAAACGCTACGAGAGTGTGATCTCGGCAATCATATCCATCTCGAGTCGAAACCTGTCGTAATGCTTCGGCCATGTGACCAATCGCGATTTTTCGAAGACCCTCTAGCAATTCCCCTCGATTCATCTCTTTCCCAATTTCCTGAATCAGTTCATCTAATCGCCCATCGGCCGCAGTCCGGTCCAGCGGGATATCAGCACGCGTTTCATCCATGAAACCCAAAAGTAAATTCACATCCGTCACCGTAAGCGGTCCCCCACATCCGTAACAAGCTGGCCCTGGAGAACTTCCAGCACTTTCCGGGCCCACTTGAAGACCCCCATTTCTCCACTGACAAACTGATCCACCTCCGGCTGCCACGGTCTCAATTTTTACCGCTGGCGCCAGAACCCTCACCGGACCGATCTCTTGTTCGTAACGATAGCCAGGCTCACCAGCAATCCGAGCCACGTCTGTGCTAGTTCCACCCATATCAAAAGTCAGAACTTGCTCCAAACCACAAGCTCGGGCCAGCGCCGCCGCCCCAGCAATTCCACCCGCCGGGCCGCTAAGCAAACTATCCACAGGACGAAATGTTTCCGCAGACTTTAACTGCCCAGCACTTGTCATCAGAGAGATCGGGATTCCAGGAAGAGCATTTTCAAGCGAGCTTAGAAAACCTCTCATTACAGGGGTCAGATAAGCATTAGCCACGGTCGTTTCCATTCTGGGCCACAACCGAATCATTGGCGCTATTTCATGAGATACACTCACTTCCGAAAATCCGCTCTCGCGTAAAATTTCAGCAACCCGCTTTTCATGATCCGGAGCCACATCCGCATGAATCATTGCAACTGCCACAGCCTTTGCCTCTCGTTGATCCTCAAGCTCCGACTCATCAAGAGGTTCCAACTCACGGCCTTGCCGGTCAAGACGACCAGACACCCCAATCACCCGCTTGGTCACTGGAACCGAAAGAGAGGGCGATAACTCAAATAGATCCGGCCGACGTTGATCACGAACCTCCAACAAAGACTCAAAACCCTTCGATGTATAAAGATTGACCGGGGTGCCTTTCCGTTCCAGCAAGGCATTTGTTCCTCGAGTCGTCGCAACCCGTAAATCAGCTCGAGGAAAGTCAGAACCCGGCGCAGTGCCGGTCAAAAGGCGAGCCGCAACAACCGACGCGTCTTCATCCGAAAACAATTCGATAATTTGGCCTAATTGAAAATGACCTTCCACTTTAATCTTTCCAAGATTGGGCACCGATTCAGCAATCAGGGCCCCATTAACCGAAAAACCCTCAAGTCCTTGATCATGATCCGAGAGGGGGCGATCACAAACTAACCACCCATCCTCGATAGCAACCACCGAAGCACGAAGGATCCCGGAAGAAAGAACCTTACAACGAATCTGTGACCCCGAAGGAGTTAATGCCCAACCGTCCGCAAATGTTCCACCCACGTCGATCCGAATCTGCCAGTCTGCCATAATTCAGTTTTCCAAAAGTCGCGGAGAGAAATTAATCAATTTGAGAAAACTCCCGCGCAACAATCGTTAAAATCTCGCGAACACCTGGACAGTATTCGCCCTCATAAAAAACAACGAGGGTGGTTGCTTCACCATGAATCAGCTCGACAGAAGCTTCTTTTGAAACAACCTCTAAGTTGGTGCTATGGCCAAGCTCTTGTATCCCATCGCGCAAAACGCTGAATGCAGCACGCTCGGCTCGCCCTAGTAATTTCACACTCACAATTCCGGCAAGCTCAGATGCCCTTTTTAGAATCTCATCGCGGTTCAAATCATGCGCGACCCCAAAAATAGCGCGTAGAACCAACTGCCGGTCATCAACAAGTTGAGGGGGTGAAACTAGATCTGGATTTGGATCGAGAGGCAGCGATACCGGAGCATTCGGCTCAGCACCGCGCCTAGGTGCTGATTTCTGGAAGGGATCAGGCATCGCCAGCGGTCCTTGGTTATCGATTTTAGGATTTTGCGGGGCAAATTTAGGGCCACCCCGCGATGTGTTTGGGAGTGCAAATCCTTCCATGGGCTCCAAGAGCCTAATTGGAGAGGGCTCGCCCTCAGCTATACCACAATCGGACTCTGTCGAAGTAGATGGCAGCGAGATCTCCTCCCGAAGTCCCTCTTCGAGGAGCCTATCTACTGGCATTTCCTTGATTTCTTCCAGCTGGTTTGGTGCCGAGGGAAGCGGCTGCTTAGATGGTCGCCTGAAATGATTTCCCAGTGGGTTGGAGGCATTGCGTTTCATAGATAAGAGGAAGATAAATTTTTCACCCCTACTCCGCTAGACGTTTAAGCTTTCGCTTCATAGATAACTTTGCTGCAGTCGGCAGACGATCCACAAAGAGCACTCCATTAAGGTGATCTGTTTCATGTTGAATGGCTCGAGATAACAAGCCATCAGTTTCCACAAGAATCGTGCGACCATTAAGCAGCTCTAAAGTTGCTTTAACTTGAGCCGGACGACGAACCTCAGCATTG
>Ga0228615_1000626_pt1 | contig 18868 bp, 17 predicted proteins | sample 16DmetaG_FD_190530 | JGI IMG/M metagenome (GOLD analysis project Ga0228615, IMG submission 190530) | Seawater microbial communities from Monterey Bay, California, United States - 16D | ecosystem: Environmental > Aquatic > Marine > Coastal | place: USA: California | collected 2016-10-17
TTGCAATTCTTATAGCATCATCTTCATCTTTATAAGGAATAATGCACAAAACAGGACCAAAAATTTCTTCCCTAGCTATTGTCATGTCATTAGTAACATTTGCAAATACAGTAGGCTTAACAAAGTAACCTTGATTTAAGCCTTCTGGTTTTCCGGGACCTCCAACTACAACTTCAGCTCCTTCTTCTATACCTTTCTCAATTAGTCCTTGTATTTTGTTAAATTGAACATCACTTACGACTGGACCCATATTAGTAGACTCATCGGAAGGATTTCCAACTACTATGCCTTCAGCAACATTTTTGGCAGCTTCTTTAGCCTCATCTTGTCTAGAAGCAGGAACTAACATCCTAGAAGGGGCATTGCACGACTGCCCAGTATTATTGAACATATGAGCTGTGCCTTTTGAAACAGCTTTTCCAAAATCAGCATCATCTAAAATGATATTTGCTGATTTTCCACCTAATTCTTGATGAACTCTTTTAACGGTATCTGCAGAACCTTTAGCAACTGCTACTCCAGCTCTGGTAGACCCTGTAAAAGACATCATGTCTATTTTTGGATGGGCAGACATTGCTTCTCCGACAGAGGGCCCATCACCATTTATTAAATTAAATACTCCTTTAGGAACACCTGCTTCATGCAGAACTTCAGCTAAAAGAATCGCATTAAATGGAGCAATTTCTGTTGGCTTTAAAACCATAGTGCAGCCAGCTGCAAGAGCAGGTCCGACTTTGCAGGAAATTTGATTTATAGGCCAATTCCAAGGAGTGATCATACCAACCACACCAATAGGCTCTTTTCTAATTAGGGCAGAGCCTTTAACTTCTTCAAATTTATAATTTTTAAGAGTTTCTAAAGCCGTGCTGAAATGACCTAGACCTGTAGCTGCTTGAGCAGCTTTTGACAGACCTATTGGAGCACCCATTTCTGAAGAAATTGTTTCTGCAATTTCATCATATTTACCCTGATAAACTTCTAATATTTTCTCGAGCAAACTTACTCTATCGTCAACCGAGCTATAACCAAAACTTTCAAAAGCTGTATAGGCAGCTCCTACCGCTGCATCCACATCATCTTTATCTCCTAATGCAATTCTTCCAAAGACTTCTTCACTAGCTGGGTTTATAACATCTAAAGTTTTTAAGTTATTAACTGGTTTAACCCATTCGCCATTTATATAAAATTCTTCACAAACTTTCATATTTATCCTCTTTTATTATTTTCTAGTAATTTTACTTGTAAACTTTTTTGGACTCTAGTTATCCATGAGCAAAGATACTGCCTTGTGTCTTTCGGGTCAATAATTTCATGCACTGAAAAGGCTTCTGCTCTCGGAAAAGGACTTTGAGACTTAGCTAATTTTTCTTCTATTTCTTTCCTCTTTTTTTCTGGATTTTTTGCTTTTGCAATTTCTTTTCCAAAAGCAACAGCAACTCCTCCTTCCAATGGTAGAGCACCTGCTTCAGAAGAGGGCCAAGCTAAAACATAAGGATCTTCTCCGAAGTGTGCTGCAGCAGCAACTCCAAAAGATTTTCTTACCATTAGAGTACACCAAGGTATAGATGAATCTGCTGCTGCCAGAACTGCTTCCGTACCATGAAGTATGGTTGCATCTTCTTCAGCTTTTTTTCCTATTAAGAAACCTGGTTCGTCAACAATGGTTAAGATAGGAATATTAAATTGATCGCATAGCTTTATAAAACGCGAAGTTTTTTTTGCATTATCAGCTGTCATTGAGCCAGCATAAAAATTACTATCATTTGCAAAAATACCTACTGAAAAACCATTAAAGCGAGCAAATCCTGTAATAATACCTCTGCCAAAAAAATTAGAAATCTCAAAAAAATCTTTGTTATCAACTATCATTTTGATGATTTCTCTCATTTCATATGTTTTTTTTCGATCTTTTGGAATTATTTCCTCAAGAAGTTTCTCTGTCCTGCTTGTATCATCTTTTGAAACTTTCTTTGGTGGAAGTTCATAAATATTAGCCGGAAAGAAAGATAGAAATTTTTTTATCATATTAAAAGCGTCCTCTTCAGATTCTGCAATATTATCCGTTACGCCATTTTTTTTATGAACTTCTGAACCTCCTAATTCTTCTTTCGTAAAATCTTTACCAAAAGCTCTAGAAACTACCGCTGGACCTGCAACTAAAATTTGAGCATTATCTTTAACCATTATTCTGAAATGTGAACCTACAAATCGAGAGGCTGGCAATCCTGCTACCGGGCCTAAAGCAGCTGACACCACCGGAACTTCTTTAAGTGTTTGAGCAACAGATTTAAATCTTGACCTAGCAAAAACTGGATCTCCACCATAGCCTTTTTTTTCTTTGCTTGGTCCGGCAACTGAGCCTCCACCACCCTCATGAAGTCTAACTAAAGGAAATTTATATTTTACTGCTAAATCTTCGGTATAAACGCTTTTTCTTAAACCTGCTGCATTGGGAGATCCTCCTTTAACTGTGAAATCTTCTCCGCCAATAATTACATCTTGTTCATCAATTTTTCCAAAGCCCAATATAAAGTTTGCGGGAGTAAGAGATGATAAATTTCCTTTATCATCGTATTCAGCGCCGCCAGCAACTTTTCCAATCTCTTCAAAAGAATCTTTATCAAGCAATAGATCAATTCTTTCCCGTAAGGTGAGACGCCCTTTATTGTGCTGCAATTTTACTGCTTCAGGACCACCTTGCTGTTTAGCTAGTTTTTCTCTTAGCTTTATTTGAGAAATTTCTTTTTTCCAAGACATTATTTAAATTCTTTATCTTCCCACCATGGATAGAATTCAGGCAAATCTTTACTAACTTTTCCCGGGAAGTTTGGCTCTCTCTTTTCTAAAAAAGACATCACGCCTTCACTTGCCTCACCTGTTTTACCAAGCGAATAAACTCCTCGAGAATCAATTTTATGAGCCTCCATAGGATGATCAGCTCCTAACATTTTCCATAACATTTGCCTGATGAGTGTTACTGAGATACTAGAAGTCGCATTTACAAAATCTGCTGCAATTTCTTCTGCTTTTTCTAATAATTTATCCTCTGAGGTTACTTCTGTAACTAATCCCTTATTCAAAGCTTCTTCAGGTTTAAAAATTTTTCCAGAAAGACACCACTGAAGAGCATTAGAAATTCCAACAATTTTTGGAAGAAACCAGCTTGAACAAGCCTCTGGAACGATCCCTCTTTTTGCAAACACAAACCCAAATTTAGCCTTTTCGGAGCAAATTCTTACATCCATAGGTAGCGTCATAGTTACACCAACACCAACTGCTGCTCCATTAATTGCGGCAATTAATGGTTTTTTGAAGTCAAACAATCTCAAAGTAAGTATTCCTCCAGTATCTCTTTTTACTTCATCCTTGGACTTTTCTTTATCAGACATATCAAAGGTATCTTCACCCGATGATAAATCTGCTCCAGCACAAAAAGCTTTTCCAGAACCGGTAAAAATTAATGCTCGAATTTCATCATCTTTTTCAGCTTCATCGAGAAGTTCTAAAATATCTTTCAACATTTGACCCGAAAAGGTATTCATCTTGTCTGGTCTGTTAAAGATAATCGTCAAAACTTTATCTTTTAAAGATGTTTTTAAACTTTCAAAATCTTTCATTTTTTTTCTCTTTTTTGTTTTTTTTGTGTATATTGCATTTATAGCGTTCATTTAACCGACTTGCAAACGCTTTATAAATTTTGCTAAAGAGGATTTTTTAACCTGTTTAGCGAAAGCAAACAGGTTTTTTTTTAAAAAATTATGGAGATTAATAATGGCATATGAAGGAAAAAATTTAGAGACAATCGCTCTTCATGCAGGATGGCGAAAGGACGAAACTACTGGTTCAGTAGCAGTTCCAATTCACCAGACAACAAGTTACCAATTTAACGATACGGCTCATGCTGCTAGCTTATTTGGTTTACAGGAATTCGGAAATATTTATACCCGAATCATGAATCCAACTTGTGATGTTTTAGAGCAAAGAATGGCAGCTTTAGATGGAGGAGTGGCTGGCTTAGCTGTTGCTTCAGGACAAACTGCTTCAGCATATTCAATTCAAAATGTTGCCAGAGCAGGAGATAATATTGTTTCCTCATCTCATTTGTATGGTGGGACATATAACCAGTTTAAAAATAATCTTAAGGAAATGGGAATTGAGGTTAGATTTGTTGATCCAACAGTTCCCGCAAATTTTGAAAAAGCTACCGATGACAAAACAAGAGCTTATTTTGCAGAGACTTTGCCTAATCCAAAACTTCAAGTTTTTCCAATAGGAGAAGTAGCAGAAATAGGAAGAAAATATGATATCCCTTTGATCGTAGATAATACGGCAGCCCCAGTACTATGTCGTCCATTTGACCATGGTGCTGCTATCACTACTTATTCAACTACAAAATATATTGGAGGACATGGAACAACTATCGGAGGGTTAATCCTCGATGGTGGTAATTTTGATTGGGGAAAAGCTGGACCTGACAGACAACCTGCTTTGAATACTCCTGATCCTTGTTATGGAGGTGTTGTTTGGGATGAACAAGTCACTAAAAATATGGGCCTACCTTTTGCCTATTTGCTTAAACTTAGAACTACATTGCTTAGAGATTTAGGGGGAGCTATGAGTCCCTTTAATGCTTGGATGTTTATTCAAGGACTAGAGACTCTTCCTCTTAGAATGCGTGAACATGCAAGTAATGCAGAAAAAGTTGCTGAATTTCTAGCTTCTCACAAAAAAGTTCAGTCTGTAACTTATCCAGGTCTTTTTGAAGGAGCAGAAAAGGAAAAAGCAGATAAGTATATGACCGGTGGCTACGGAGCTCTTATTGGCTTTGAGTTGCCTGGTGGAAAAGAAGCTGGAAGTAAGTTTATTGATTCTCTTGAACTACTTTATCACGTTGCAAATATTGGAGATTCAAGATCTCTTGCAATTCATCCAGCAACTACAACTCACAGTCAGTTAGCTCCTGAAGAGCAGTTATCTGCTGGAGTAACTCCTGGATATGTAAGATTATCGATAGGTATTGAAAATTCTGAAGATATTATCGCAGATATTTCTCAAGCTATAGATAAAGCTTCTAAGTAAAAATGTTTATCCCTCTTGGAAACAAGAGGGAAAATATTTTTAGTTATATACAAAATTTTTTTAAAGAATTTTCTAAATAAAAGTGATATTAGTCTCTAATTAGTATTTAATGCCATATCTTAAATAGGTAAATATGAAAATATATGTAGGAAATCTCCCATGGAGTGTCGACAATTCAAAGCTTGAAGATTTATTCTCTGAATTTGGATCTGTTGTTTCAGCAAACGTAATTACTGATAGAGCAACTGACAGATCAAGAGGGTTTGGTTTTGTTGAATTAGAATCTGGAGGTCCAGAGGCTATTGAAGCGATGAACGACTTTGATTTGGAAGGTAGAAAGCTCACAGTAAACGAAGCTAAACCAAGAACAAAAATAAATTAACTTTTCTTAAAGTTTAATTTCCTTGAGAAAGGCTAATAGATTTGTAACTAGTCGCTATCGGCTACACAATTATTATTAGTTTGTCTTGGTTAAAAAGCCATCAATAAATCATGAGTGTCATATTCTCTCAAGAAGAGAATATTAACTTCCATTATTTATTACAAATATACTTGTTGATTTTGACGATGATTTCATCATGCCTCACCTCCATGATTTATTTTTATCCTTTAAGTCCTTTTAATTTAAAAAATAAAGTTAAACGCTTGATTCATTAAAATTGAATGTTTTTAAAAAATTTCTACTCACTTTTTCTTTACCCTTTTTGAAGAATATAAATGTCATTTAAAGATTTAAAACTTTCTATTGAGATACTAAAGTCTATAGAGGAAAAAGGTTATATTGAAGCTTCACCAATTCAAAAAAAAGCAATTCCATTAGTTTTAGAAGGGCATGATTTACTAGCTGGAGCTCAAACAGGGACAGGAAAAACAGCAGCTTTTTCATTGCCGATATTGGATAAAATATTTAGGTCAAAAAAAGATAATCAAGATAGAAAAATAAAATCTTTGATTTTAGCCCCTACAAGAGAACTTGCAGTTCAAGTAGCTGATAACATCAGGAATTATGGAGTAAATTTAAACTTCAAAATTGAAACTATATATGGCGGCAGCAGCATCAACGTTCAAAAATCAAGGCTAAAAAGGGGTGCAGATATAGTTGTAGCTACACCTGGAAGACTTTTAGATCTACTTCAACAAAAAATAATCAGTTTTAAAAATTTAGAGATCTTGGTTCTTGATGAAGCCGACCGTATGCTAGATATGGGGTTTATCAAAGATATAGAAAAAATAATAAAATACCTTCCAAAGGTAAGACAAACACTTCTTTTTTCAGCTACTTTTCCAAAAGAAATTAAATCATTAGCAAATAGTATTCTCCACAAACCAAAAGAAGTTCAAATCGCAGAAAGAAATTCAGTTGCAGATAAAGTTAAACAGTTTGTTTATCCAGTTGATAAAGAAAGTAAAGCAGCTTTATTGGGGCATTCAATTAAGGAAGAAAATTGGTATCAAGTTTTAGTTTTTACTCGAACCAAAAGGGGGGCTGATAAATTAACAAAGGTTTTAAATAAAATTGACATTAAAGCCGATGCTTTTCATGGAAATAAATCGCAAGGGGCAAGAACTAAAGCTCTAAAAAATTTTAAAGAAAAAAAAATACAGGTTTTAGTAGCTACTGATATAGCAGCTAGAGGATTAGATATAAGTCTGCTTCCGCAAGTCGTCAATTATGATTTACCTTATCTTCCTGAAGATTACATCCACAGAATAGGTAGAACTGCTAGGGCCGGACAAGAAGGTAGAGCTATTTCTTTGGTAAGTGCTGATGAAGTGAAAATGCTTCATGCAATAGAGAAACTATTAAAGTTCTCTTTACCAAGAAAGGTAATAGAAGGCTTTGAACCAACTCAAGAGTTAAAAATAGCGCCTACAAAGCCTAAATCTAACAAAAGAAAAAAACCTGATAAAAAAAGATCATTTTATTCATCCAAGAGAAAAAATTGGGAAAACATACCGCAACAAAAAAAATCAAAGAAGCGCAAGAAAAACAATAAGAACAGTTCAAATAATTAATAATTTTATGGTGCCCCTGCAGGGACTCGAACCCCGAGCTACCGCTTAGGAGGCGGTCGTTTTATCCGGTTAAACTACAAGGGCTATGTTTAAAGTTTTGTAGGATTTTCTTGTCCTTCGTAAACATCTTCAGGATCAAATAATTTCTCTTGTTCGACAAATTCTAAATCCTCAAGATTTTCTACTGATCTATAGAAACAGGATTTATAACCAACGTGACAACTAGCTCCTGAACCTTCAACTTCTACTTTAAAAATCATGCAATCTTGGTCATCATCTACAAGAATTTCTTTGATATTTTGACATAACCCGCTTGTTTCGCCTTTTTTCCACAATTGCTCTCTGCTTCTGCTCCAATAATGGGCTTGCTTTGTCTCAATAGACAGTCTTAAAGCTTCTTTGTTGAGATAACCGTGCATCAAGACCAGATTTGAGCCTTCTTCGATAGTTATAACTGGAATAAGTCCTCGATCATCAAACTTAGGCATGAATTCATTACCTTCTTCTACGGCTTCTATACTTATTCTCTTTCCAAAGTCCATATTTAATACTCAAATTTTCAATAGATATTATAGTTATAATAATGATCAAATTTAATTAATTTTAGTAATAACTGCATATTTAGATGCTAAAAACAGCAAATTTATCATACAAGTTTGATGATAAATATATTTTTTCAAATCTAAGCTTTGAATTCGCAAATGATAGTGTTTTTAAGCTTGTAGGAGACAATGGTTCTGGCAAATCAACATTGCTAAAGATTCTTTCAGGCATCTATAAAAATTACGAAGGAGACTTATCTTTACCAGAGGATGATTTAGTATTTTATTCGGGTCATAAAACTGGATTAAAAAATAATTTATCAGTTAGAGAGAACATTCATTTTGATATCAGACTCCCTAAAATTTCTCATTCTCAGATTAATTCTGTTCTTAAACAACTAGACCTTTTAGATTATTCTAACATTCAGTCAGCATATCTTTCAGAAGGGCAAAAGCGAAAAATTAATATTGTAAGTTTTATGCTTTCAACAGCCGACTTGTATCTCCTTGATGAGCCTTTTAATAATTTAGATAGAAAAACAACTGATTTTCTGCAGGAAATCTTTGATATGAAAATTAATACCGGAGCAAAAATTATCTTTTCATCTCATGATAGATCTAATGATGATTTTCCTTTTATTGATATGAATCTTTTTAACTGATGATTTTCTTTACAAAAATATTTAAAAAAGAATTTCTTATCTATTCGAGAAAGTCTTCATCTTTCATCAGCCCAGTGGTCTTTTTTTTGATTTCTATTTCTTTATATCCAATTGGAATTTCCAACGATCCAGACATATTAAAAAATTTAGCTCCAGGCTTAATTTGGATTACTGTCTTGTTATCGACTTTGATATCTTTTCAAAATATTTTTTCTGAAGATTATGAAGATGGAAGCATTGAGCTTCTGTTGGCTTCTGGAAAAAATCTATCATTGATTGTTTTGATAAAAATTTTTGTGAATTGGATTTTTAGTTGTTTACCAATCATCATCCTTTCTGTTTTTTCTATTTTTTTACTTTATCTTCCTCAAGAAGGCTTAAGACCTTTAATCATAAGTTTATTGATTGGAACCCCAACCATTTGTCTTTTTGGGGCGCTAGCTGGAGCACTTTCACTTGGAAAAAACAGTATCACTGGTCCCGCCTTAATGCTGCCTTTGAGTTTACCGGTTTTAATATTGGGTACTCAGGCGATTAATTACTCATTAAACGACATTAGCTTTTCTTCAAATATTTTGCTACTTACTGCAATACTTGTTTTTTTGTTACCGATTATTTTGTTTGCTTCGGTTGGAGCATTGAAACTTCATTTTAATTAGATATGTTTCAAATATTAAAGAACTTTTATCATAAACTTGGATCTTATCCCTGGTTTTACAAAATCTCTGGTCAAGTTATTCCATTTGTTGGAGTTCTGAGTATTTCATTGATAGTCATTTCTTCTATTTGGGGCTTATTTTTCTCTCCTACTGATGCGGTTCAAGGAGATGTTTATCGAATAATATATTTTCATGTTCCAGCGGTATCTGTATCTCAAGTCATTTATTATTCAATGTCTGTAGCAGCAGCAGTTTTTTTAATATGGCGTATGAAAATGGCAGGAGTCTATATTAAAAGCCTTGCCCCAATAGGCGCAGCTTTTACCTTTATTGGATTATTAAGCGGAGCTATCTGGGGACAGCCAACCTGGGGAACTTGGTGGGTATGGGATGCCCGCCTGACCTCTACTTTAGTACTCTTTTTATTTTATTTGGCAATCATTGGTATGCAATCAACTTTTGCCTCTAGAAAGTCTGCCGACACCGCTGTTTCTATAATAACTTTGGTTGGAGTTGTAAATCTTCCAATAGTAAAAAAATCAGTTGACTGGTGGAATACTCTTCATCAACCTGCATCAATATCCATCTCCGGCGATTCCTCTATTTCCAGTGAAATGCTTATCCCATTATTACTTTCAATTTTAGGAGTTTATTTATTTGTTTTTTTTACTGGATTGCTTTCTATGAGAGCAGAAATATCTTCCAGAGAGCAAAACAAGGAATGGTTCAAAAAACTTTCAAGCAATAATTAACAATGGACTTTGGAGAATTTAATGTTCATATCTGGTCGGTTGTTTCGATAACAGGATTTATTTGCTTGCTTTTAATTTATTTGCCACTGGTAAAAATAAAAAAGAATAAATCCAAGATAAAAAATAATGAAACAACATAGGTTAAAAAGACTTTATGGAGTTCTGTTCGTAGTTTTTTGTTCAGCCGTAGCTTTTGTTTTGGTTTATTTTGCCATTAGAGACAATGTAAATTTATTCTACTCACCATCAGATTTGTTTGAGAATCCACCCCAAGGAAGAAATGCAATCAGAGCAGGGGGTTTAGTTCAAATTGGAAGTTTAAAGAGATCAACGGACTCCTTAGAAATAAAATTCATAATTACTGACTTAAAAAAATCTATTGCAGTAAATTACACAGGCATTCTTCCAGATTTATTTAAAGAAAACGCTGGAGTAGTTGCTACAGGCTACTTTGATAAAAACATGATGAGTCTTGATGCTTATCAAATTTTAGCTAAGCATGATGAAAACTATGTTCCTAAAGAAGTAAAAAAGGCACTTGAAAAATGATTCCAGAAATAGGTTTATTATTTCTAGTTCTAGCTTTTACCATTTCTAGTTTTTACGTCTTAGGTAACTCTTTCATGTTTTATAGAAATAACAACTTCATTATTTCTCCTAAAATAGTTTATCTATTCTTTTTCAGTGTTCTATTGAGTTTTATATGTCTTGAAATAAGTTTTTTAACCGACGATTTTAGTGTTTTGTATGTGGCAAATAACTCGAATGAAAATCTTCCCGCTTATTATAAATTTGCTGCACTATGGGGTGGTCATGAAGGTTCTATGCTTTTGTATCTTTTATTTCTTAGTCTTTGGACTTTGATTTATTACTTAAAATCTCAATCTAGTTTTGGTATATTTTTTCTATTCGTCATATTTTCCCTTTTTTCAGGTTTTGTCATCTTTACTTCAAATCCTTTCGAAAGATTACTCCCTTTCTCTCCCGAAGGAGGTTTGGACTTAAATCCTTTACTGCAAGATTTTGCTTTTACCATTCATCCGCCAACTCTTTATCTTGGCTATACCGCTCTGACTTTACCATTTGCCATTGCTATGGCGCGTTGCGTAGACCCAAGTTATAAAAATTGGGCAAGTGATTTAAAAAATTGGTCAGTAATTTCTTGGTCATTTTTAACTTTAGGTATAGCACTCGGTAGTTGGTGGGCTTACTATGAACTTGGTTGGGGAGGTTGGTGGTTTTGGGATCCAGTTGAAAATTCTTCTTTAATACCTTGGCTTATTGCAACAGCTCTAATTCATTCTGCAATAGCCACCTCTAAGAGAAATATTTTTTCTAAGTGGACGGTGCTTTTATCTTTAGGTGCAATTTTATCAAGTTACATTGGCTTATTTTTAGTTAGGTCTGGAATTGTTACCTCAGTTCACACTTTTGCCTTAGATCCTGAAAGAGGCTTAATTCTTCTTTTTATAATTTTATTTGTTTTAATTTTTTCATTGATTGTTTACTCAAGATCCAAACTTATCGATTCAAGTTATACATATGTATCTGTTCTTTCTAGAGAATTTTTCTTTTTAATCAATAACGTATTTTTAATTATTTTGGCGATTGCCATTCTTTTTGGAACTATTTATCCAATAATTTATGAAATTTTTTCAGGAGGAAAAGATATCTCTGTGGGCAAGCCTTATTTTGATTCTGTTACCGTACCTATTGCATTCTTTTTAGCTTTTTTTCAAGGATTTGGAATTCTTAGCAATTGGTCTTCAAGATCAACCGAGCCTAAGACTTTGTATGTTTATTTTGCAATATTAATTTTATTGACTGTTAGTTTGAGTGTGCTCTTTTTAAATAATATTTCATTATCAATCACAGTGACGAACTTAATGATTTCTGGCATTTTGGCTGGTTTAATTTATTACGCTTTTCTACAAATTAAAAATTCAAGAAACATGAATTTATCAATGATATTTTCTCACTTTGGAATAGCAGTCATGATTTTAGGAATAGGACTTGTTTCATCTTTAGAATCTCAAAAAGAGTTAATCGCCTTCAAAGAAAAGCCTTTTGAATTGGAAAATTATAAAATCACTTACCTTGGAGAAGAAAAAAATATTTCTCAAAATTTCTCTTCGGATGAAGTTAGTTTTAGAGTGGAAAATTTAAACCGGGAATTTAATTTGATTGCTGAGAAAAGGTATTATCCGGTTTCAAAATCTATAATGACTGAAGCGGCAATATATCCTTCTATCAAAGAAGACCTATATATTTCTATTGGCGATCAGGTTGAAGAGGGTTGGGTAGTAAAGGCACAATTAAAGCCTTTCGTTAGACTCATTTGGCTAGGAGCCTTGATAATGGCTTTTGGAGGTTTTTTTAGTTTATTTAGATTTAAAAGCTCATGAAAATCACAAGATATATAGGTTATTTTTCTTTATTTTTAATTTTATTTATCTTTTCTATTTTTTTTATTAATCTGTTTGAAGAGAGTGAGGTTAATTTTCCAGAAAAAAATCTTCCTTCAGGAGAGATAAAAACTTTTGAAGGAAATATTCTTGATGTAAATTTTTTAAAAAAGAATGAATTTTCTTTGTTAAACGTTTGGGCTACATGGTGCATTAATTGCAAGCTAGAACATGGTTTTTTGATGGCAAAAAAAACCGAAGGTTGGAACATTGTTGGTTTGAACTATAAAGATGATTTAGAAAAAGCTTTTAAATGGCTGGATCAATATGGAAATCCTTATTCCGTAAATCTCTATGATCAGGATGGTGAATATGGTTTCAGTCTTGGAGTGTCTGGGGCTCCAGAAACATATCTGCTTAAGGAGGATAAAATTTTACAAAAACATATCGGAATCATGTCTGAAAAAGTTTGGAAAGATAAATTTATTCCTCTAATCAATAATTAAAATGTTGTTATTAATACCAATCTTTTTTTTATCTTTCTCTTTGGAAGCAATGAATATTTATGAGTTTTCAAATGAAAATTTAGAAAAAGATTTTATTGAGCTATCGCAGGAAGTAAGTTGTCCACTCTGTGCTGGATCTTCCATTGCAGAATCTGATTCAGATATAGCAAATGATTTAAAAAATGTAATTTTTAAAGAGCTTGAAAATGGGAAGACCCCAAGAGAAATTAAAAATAATTTAATCAAGCTTTACGGAGAGAGCATTTTGTTTATGCCAGAAAATAAAATGTCAATTTTCATTTTGTATGGATTTCCTTTATTACTAATCGGCATTGGAACTTTCTTTCTTTTTAATTTTTTAAAAAAATGAACATTAAAGTTATTAGTTACTTCGCAATCATCATTTTTTCATTTGTTCTTTTTTTTCTGATACAAGGTTATGGCTCTTTAAAAAAATTTTCATTTCAAGATGATTACTCCGTGTTTCTTACCTCAGATAAAGCTCATGATTTGCAGATTGATTTTAAATACTTAAATTCATCAGAAGTAATGCTTTCGGGAAAGAGATTTTTTTATGACGAAAAATTTAAATTGGCAATTAAAAGTTTTAATTTTTTGATAGATGAATATTCAGATTTGATTGACTCTAGCGTACATTCTTTTCTTGCAGAGTCTTATTACGAGTTACAAGGTAATTTTAGTCTCGATGTCACCAACCATGTTGATAAAGCTTTGTATTTAAACCCGTCCGACACAAGAGCACTGTCACTACAAGGTTTGAATTATTTCCAACAAAATAACTTCGAGAAAGCCCTCAAAAGTTGGTCAATAGCCCTTGAAAATTCAACAAATAGTAATGAAAAAGAATCCTTGATTATTGCAATGAATCTTGCATTGAAAAAGCTAAATAATTAGAAAAAATAAGACTTTAAAGGTCTAAATCAGTTAAAATATCTATCCAAGGATGAGATTAAAAAATATCAGTCTTTCTGGTTTTAAATCTTTCGTGGACCCCACGAGAATTCCCTTCCCCAGCAGCATGAGCGGAGTCGTTGGCCCTAACGGGTGCGGTAAATCCAATATTATTGATGCCGTAAGATGGGTGATGGGAGAAATTTCTGCTAAAAATTTAAGAGGCGAAAACATGGCTGATGTAATTTTTAGCGGATCATCTTCAAGAGCGCCGTCTAGTCGAGCCTCTGTAGAACTATTATTTGATAATTCTTTGGGCAAACTTGGTGGAGAATACTCAAGCTATTCCGAAATTTCTGTAAAAAGAGTTTTAGAAATTGATGGAAGATCTATTTATTATTTAAATGGTTCGGAATGCAGAAGAAAGGATATTACCGATATTTTCCTTGGTACCGGTCTTGGACCTAGAAGTTATGCAGTCATAGAGCAAGAAATGGCAACTAAACTAATAAGCTCCAAACCCGAAGAACTTAGAATGTATATAGAAGAGGTTGCAGGTATATCTGTATACCGTGAAAGAAAAAAAGAAACTGAGTCAAGAATAAAGAAAACTAAAGAAAATCTTAGCCGTGTTAAAGATCTTAAAGACGAGATTGAAAGACAGCTTTTAAAACTTAAAAGGCAAGTGAAATCTGCGGAAAAATATGAATTATTGAAAGCTGAAGAAAAAACAAAAAAAGGCCTTTTGAAAGCTATATCTTGGCAAACAAGAAAAGAAAAAATATCAAATATAGATATAGCGATTAAAGAACTTGAATCAAGTTTTGAAAAGGAAAGAACCTTAAAGATTACTCTTAATTCTGAAATTGATAAATCGAAAGTAACTCAATCTGAAATACAACAAAAAATAGATAAAGTTCAACAAGATTATTACTCAAGCGGTGCGGATCTAACTAGTTCTGAACAAGAATTATCTTTATTAAAAGAAAAAAGAAACGACCTTCAATTAGAAAAAGACCAAATGGCAGAAACTTTAAATAGTTTTGCTTCTGAGAAACATAGCTTATCTAGAGAGTTGTCTGAAGTAGAGTTAGAGCTTTCAAAAAAGGAACCAGAACTTCAAGCTTTAGATGAAAGCTTTTCTAAACTCGAAGGTGCAATGTCTCCAGATTTTTTGGCAGAAAAAGTATTTCTTGATGTATCAAATCTCGCAGTTTCTTTAGAAGATGCAGCTAGAGATTTTTCAGTCAAAACAGAATCTGATATCAAAGAGATTCATTCTTTTGCTTTAGAAATTAAGAATAAGTTAGAAAAACTTAAGGAATCCATAAAGCATCAATCTCAACATCAAGAAGAAAAATTTAAGGCTCAAAAAACTGAACTTCTTTCTCTAAGTTCAGAAATTACGTCTTTTAAAGTAAAAATTGCAGAAATTAAGAGCAAGTTATCTGCAATAGAAAATTCTAAGTTGAATACTATCAACGCAAAAAATTTACTAGAAGAAAAGCTTCTCGAGATTGAAATTCCAATACAAAAAATTGAAGCCGATATTAAACCTTTATTAGATTCCAGAATAGATGTTGAAGGAAATCTTTCAAAGCTCAGAGAACAATTCAGTGATTTAAATGAAACTATGAGAGCCAATGAGCGAAGAATTCATGAAACCGATGTTAGTCTCGACGGCTTCAATAATAATATTCAAAAATATAAATTAGAAAGACAGGGATTCATTTCTGAATCAGCAATTTTTGAAGAACAACTTAAAAATGATAACTATGAAATTCAAGGACTGCTCGACGAAATTACTGAAAATATGACTGAGGAGTTATTAGTCGAGGAAATTTCAAAAATTGAAACTTCAATAGAAAGAATAGGTCCAATCAACCTAGCTGCAGCAGAAGAATACAAATTAGAAGAAGAAAGGAATTCTGAAATTGATACTCAGGTGTCAGAATTGAATAGTGCTCTGGAAACTCTTCAAGGGGCAATTAAGAAAATTGATCTGGAATCACGAACAAAATTTAAAGATACGCTGGATAAGTTGAATATTAAATTAGGTGAGCTTTTTCCAAAATTATTTGGCGGTGGTTTTGCGCAATTAGAATTAACTGAAAGTGATTTATTAGAATCCGGAGTACTTTTTAAGGCTATGCCTCCGGGAAAAAAGAATGTGAATGTTTCTCAGTTATCTGGAGGCGAAAAAGCTCTGTCATCTATAGCTTTAGTATTTAGTTTTTTCTCTCTTAATCCAGCTCCATTTTGTATTCTTGATGAAATTGACGCTCCGCTAGACGATTTCAATACTTCTAGGTTTATTAACATGGTTGAGGAAATGTCCTCAAAGGTTCAATTTATTTTTGTTACGCACAATAAAATTTCAATGGAAAAAAGTAAACATCTTATGGGCGTTACTATGCAGGAACCAGGAGTTTCAAGACTGGTTTCTGTTGATGTTGATGAAGCTTTAAAAATGGCTGCAAGTTAATGATGTTTAATGAAATTATAGTTTTAATCTTTGGAATCATTATTGCAGTAACGATTTTGCTGATGCTAAGGAAAATATTTTTTGGCAGCAGAACGAATCTAAAGATAAATAAAAAAGTGAATTCTCGTGAGCTTTTTGAACCTTTAGAAAATGATCCAGATATCTTGAGGGATGAAATTTCACCTTTAAGCGATAATGAAGCTGTTAAAGAACCTCAAGTCCAATTGGCTCCTGAATCTCCTGATAATCTATTTGTAATCAATTTAGAAGGAGAAGAAAAGACAATATCCTATAAAAATATAATATCTATCTTGGAGGAATATAGTTCCAATTATTCAAATGAAGGAGGGTGGTTTAGAATTTTTTCTGACGATCATTTTTTTTCTTTGGTTAATGGTTTAAATCCAGGAAGATTTGATACCTCACAAGAAGATGATGAAACAACTGCTTTAACATTAATTTTAAGCCCAATATCTGGTACAAATACTATAAGTAACTTCAATCAAATGGTTATTTTTGCTGAGCATTTAGCTTCCAAATTAGAACTTAATCTTTTTGATTCAGAAAGAAATCCTCTTACTCAACAAATGATAGATCATTACTCTCATCAAGCAGAAGACTTTGATTTGAGAAATTTTGCTTAGTGCTTATGGCTGTAAGCCAAAAAGTTAAAAAAGAATATTTAGCTTTAGTAGGTGAGCTAAACAAACACAACGATCTGTATCACAACCAAGATTCTCCTGAAATCACTGATCAGGAATACGATCAGCTTTTTAAAAGGCTGCTAATCTTGGAAGATGAATTTCCAAATATAAAGACAAGTAACTCCCCTAGTGAGAGAGTTGGCTCAGGACGAGTATCCGACCTTAAGCCATTTAACCATACAATTCCTATGCTCTCTTTAGATAATGCTTTTGACGATATGGATTTGGAAGATTTCGAAAAGAGAATGTCAAATAAACTAAAAAGAAAAGAATCATTTAGTTATTCATGCGAACCGAAAATTGACGGAATTGCTATTTGTTTAGTTTATCAAGACGGCATTCTTACAAGAGCTGGAACTAGGGGCGATGGGAATACCGGAGAGGAAGTTACTCACAATGTAAAAACTATGAAAGGAATTCCATTACAACTAAAAAAAAGCAAGAACTATCCATATCCACAAAAAATTGAAATTAGAGGTGAAATATATGTAGAAAAAAAAGATTTTATAAATATGAATCTTAAATTTAAAGAAGAAGGTCAAAAGGTTTTTGCGAACCCAAGAAACTTTGCCGCAGGAAGTATGCGACAACTTAATCCAAAAGTTGCAAGTTCTAGACCCTTAAAAGTCTTTTGTCATAGTTTAGGCTATGTTGATGAAAAAACTTTTTTTGAGAGTCAGTCGTCAGTTATTGAAGCTTTTCAAGCTTGGGGGCTTCCAACTTGTCCTGAAATTTTATTAGCTTCTAATCTTGAAGAAACAAAAAAAGCTTTTTCAAATATAGAAAACAAAAGAGAAAAATTAGTATATGAAATTGATGGCGTCGTCGTAAAAGTGAATGAGATTAAACTTCAACAAGAGCTAGGATTTTCATCCAGAGCGCCTAGGTGGGCCATAGCAAGAAAATTTGAGTCTGAACAAGCAGAAACTAAAATAAAATCTATTTCCTTTCAAATGGGTAGAACGGGAGCTTTAACTCCAGTTGCTAATTTGGAGCCAGTGAAAGTTGGAGGAGTAACTATCTCAAATGCAACTTTGCATAATATGGACGAGATAGAAAGGCTAGATATAAGAGAACAGGATTATGTTTTTATAAAAAGAGCAGGGGATGTGATTCCAAAAATCACTTCAGTAATAAAAGAAAAAAGAAGTGGGTCTGAAAAGAAAATAACATTACCTTCTTCTTGTAATGTTTGTAAAAGAAAAATCTCATATTTTGAGCAAAATATTCCTTGCCTAGAAGTTTCCTTAGAAACAGAGTTTTTAGCGGGCTGCTACGGCTATGATCAGTTTAAAGAATCTTTAAAACACTTTGTTTCAAGAAATGCTATGGATATTGAAGGTCTTGGCTCAAAAACTATTGATGCCTTAATAAGTAATAAATTTATATGTTCTATTGATGGTCTTTATTCATTAAACTTAAATCAATTACTTTCCCTAGAAGGGTTTGCGGAAAAATCAGCAAAAAACCTTATCGAATCAATTTTAAAAAGCAAAGATACTGATCTTTATAGATTTATTTACTCTTTAGGAATAAAAGAAATTGGGTTGCAAACTTCAAAGAATATTGCCAAAGAATTAGGCACCTTAGAAAATATAATCGAAACCAGTTATGAAAGATTTATCCAAGTTGAAGATATTGGAGAAGTAGCAGCTTCTAATTTAGTCTCTTTTTTTGGTAATAAAAAATACCTAAAGATTTTAGAAAATTTTCAAAAATTGAATTTAAATCTTTCTAATAAAATATCTAACAACCAAGAGGGTCATTTACAAAATAAAAAGATAGTCATCACAGGAACATTGAGCAATTATTCTAGAGACGAACTTAAAGAAAATTTAGAAAAAATGGGTGCAAAAGTTACATCATCAGTTTCAAAAAATACCGACTATCTCATTTCAGGAAGCGAACCAGGTTCAAAATTTAAAAAGGCATCCGAATTAAATATTAAAATTATTGATGAAGATAACTTAACTTCTTTTCTCCTAAATGAATAATAAATTAACTCTTTGGGTTTTTTGTCTGATCATTTTGTCTTCTTGTGTAGTTTCGCCGCCAAAAAAAACTACCAATATATGTGAAATTTTTTATGAAAAAAGAAGTTGGTATAAAGCAGCTATCAAAACAGAAAAAAAATGGGGCAGTCCAG
>Ga0228615_1000627_pt1 | contig 18861 bp, 17 predicted proteins | sample 16DmetaG_FD_190530 | JGI IMG/M metagenome (GOLD analysis project Ga0228615, IMG submission 190530) | Seawater microbial communities from Monterey Bay, California, United States - 16D | ecosystem: Environmental > Aquatic > Marine > Coastal | place: USA: California | collected 2016-10-17
GTTTTAACTAGATGATGCAAATGTAAAACACAACTTTGAAATATACAAAGTTTATTTAGACTAAGTCCAAATAAAAATAATAATGGCTATTATTATGGGGGTTGGGGAGTAAAGATATAAGCAATAAACCTCTAATGTTAAAATATATCAGAGGTCCCAGCCAAAATATAAACTGAACAGAATAACTCCATTTCAAACTTTATCTTTGCATTTTAAATTCGCTTTGATAATCATAAGGAGTCTTTTGAAGTTGTTGCAAAATCTCAGCACCAATTATAACTAACACCAAAAAAACGGTTAACCTGCTTTCACAAATTAACCGTTTCATTAAAACTAACTTATATTATTTTTTATGCTATCTCTGTTAATTTAGCCCTCAAACCATCTTCAGTTCCATATTGTACCTTAATCAGCTGCTTCAGTGCTTTACGAGCGAAGAAAATTCTACTCTTAACCGTACCCAATGGTAATTCAAGCTTATCCGCTATTTCTTGGTATTTGAACCCTGTATAATGCATCATGAACGGTGCCTTAATACTATCATCTAATGATTCAATCATTAAATTTAATTCATCCATAAGAATATTTCTCCCCGCATCATTTTCTATCATAGTCGCACCACTATTAATAAAATACATATTGTCTGTAGTATCAATAATGGTATTCTTTTTCTTCATCTTACGATAATTGTTGATGAATATGTTCTTCATGATCGTAAATGACCAAGCTTTGAAATTAGTCCCTGGTCTAAACTTCTCCTTATTAGAGATGGCTCTAAAAGCTGTCTCTTGATATAAATCTTTTGCATCTTCCTTATTCTTTGTTAAATTATATGCAAAAGCATTTAATGGACTTTTAAGATCCGTAAACTTCTTTGTGAATTCGATAGTAGACATCTTATTTTAGATTTAATTTAAAATTGACTGCTAGATTTAAAAAATTTGTTCATTTCTTAATTTCGTTCCACAAATATATATTAACATTGAACAAAAACCTAATTGTAGTTATACAGAAAAGGTAATTTATATGTTAACAAGTTCTTAATAATACCTATTTCATTGATTAACAGGAATTTACAATAAATCAGAATCAATTAAACTTTCAGTTAATAATGAAAGTATTGTGTTTTGAATTGTTTTGTTTAACTAAATAGCCATTATAATCCAATGCTAGGTCAAAGATTGCTCTCTAAATTGGTGTTTTTTGAAGTGTCATCAAATGAATAGAGTTTAATAGAAATAAACAACAAGTAAATATCAAACTCGTAACTGAATTAGAATATTACCTTATCATTGAAACGAAGTATAAATCAGATACTACTGAAAGCCTACCTAACGGTTCGATACAAAAGAAACAATCTACATCTTGACAAAAGTGAGACTATAGTCATTACCGTTGAGCTCCAAGCTCAGAAAGTAGATTCCCTTAACTAAAGATGAAATATCCACTTTTCCATTTCTAATCATAAATAAAGAAACTTTTCCATTGACGCTAGAAATACTTATCTTAGAATCTGAGACACCATCGATATACAAAAATTCTTGCGCTGGATTAGGGTACACATGTATAAGATCGGTAATTACATCATCTACATCGACTAACATACACTCTGCTGATACTTGATTGCAGTATACCCTCGCAGCGAGACTACAGTCTAAAACGAATGGATTGGCCTTACCTTCTTGCCATTGTGCAATTTTATGGCTACGCTCCCACTCTACTTGATCCACCGGATCCTCATAGTGCCAGTCACAGAGTATCTCTTGCTGTAAACCAAAAAAATCAGGATCTGCAGCATTGGCCTGATCTCGGTACATTGTATAGAAGTACATTATAGATCTAGCAATATCTCCTTTTACAGATTCTCTAGGTTCGAATAAGTTGTTGCCGAGTTCACTCCATTCATCAATGCTGGCTCCGGGAGTATTCCCTTGTTCCGTCGTATTGCGATACCAAATTAAGGTCTGAAAATCATTAGATTCATCAAATACCTTAGATCCACGATCATTATTGGTTTGCGATCTAGTAGGATAAAGGTGATGCATATCACTGCGTGCATTTCCATCTGAAGCTCCTTTACTTTGTGGATAGCTATGCTCTGTATTGATCCCATTTGGTGCTCCATCTAGATAAACGGCTTGTGTAGGGTCTTCTCCTGGTGTCAGGTATCTCTTCATGCCTGTATAGATGCACTCAAGCGAATCATTGACAACATCTATCTTAGAAAACATTGTATCTCTTGCCATTCCGTAAGTAAGTACTACGTCAGGTTTATAAGTATCTACAACCTCTTCGTATAAATCGTCACCGTTAAGATGACTAAAAACTGAGATGTGGTCATATTGAGCTACCACGAACATCGGGATCAACAATAATGTGACTTGCATTATTAATCTATTCTTCTTCACCATCCTTTTTTTCTTTGACTACAGGTGTTACTGACGGTGCCTTCCACTTAGCCGTCTCTATAGGATTAGAAGTGGCTTGACGCATAATTTTACTCCTCACTTTATTGTCACTTATGAGCGCCCATGTCATAATAAGACTAGTCACTATAATCACAAATAATAATATTCCTTTATCAAATCCAGGCACTAACATCTCGTCGGGTATAGAATAAAACAATAGAATAGTTATCAATCCACGAGGTCCAATAAATACCTGAGGCATGGTGTCTTTTCCAAAAAATATCGTCAATATTACCCATCTAATAATATAAATAGAGGCAATAATGGCCAAACTAATCAACGCTACATTAAAACTAAGCATGGAGGATAGTGTAATCGTAATACCAAATATCACAAAAAAGAAAGTACGGACCACAAACGCTGTTTCTAATGTAATAACATGAAGACCTTCATAAATCTGATTGGCCTTCTCTACAACCAAGTATTTACCCAACTTTCCTCTGAAGAACAAACCCATATTGGCGATCACCAATCCAAACACAAGAATGATAATGAGTGACGATAAATGAAATTTCTTGGCAATAGCATAAAGCAGTAATAATACTGCAATAAGTAAGAACAACTTAGTATGACTTTTAATATGTTGGAAAATAAAAATTATTAAATAACTCGCCACAAAAGCCAATACTAAAGTAAGAATAGTTGTAGCACTAAACTGTAATAATCCACCTGCGTGATCTGGTTCCATATCTCCTAAGAGGTAGTAGAAAAGCATGATTCCTAAGATATCTGAGAATGTACTCTCATATATGTGAAACTCTTTTTTTGTATATTCTAAACTATTTACACTAGGTATAATAATAGCACTAGATAAGATAGACAATGGGGTAGCATAAATCATCGCAAGTTGCATAGTCATTCCATCTACAGTATAGTGTAGAATAAGGGCCGCTACATATGTAGACGACAATAGACATACCAATGCAATGGCAAGAGCCTTGGCAATTGACCAATACTTATCTTTCTCCAACTTGAGTTCTAATGCCGCCTCCAAAACGATCATGATTACTCCCACTGTCCCTAATAGCTTGAGTACTGGTAGTAATAACTGCTCCAGATTTTTGCCTTCGCCAAGTATATTGGACTCTTTAACTCCAAATTGAATCAATAGCCCCAATACAATTAACATTAATACAGAAGGTACATTAGTCTTCTTTGCAATCTCTCCAAAAAAGAAAGAGAGAATCAAAATAGACGATGCTGCTATTATTGCATTATATGTTGAAAAAACTTCCATGATCTATTTATTTAATTTAATGGTTTACCACTATATCGCTGTATTGCCATTCGCGCAGTAAAGATACGATATCATCTAAATGTGATTTATCTCTTAATACTACTCTTAATGTAATTTTATCTTTATGTATTCCTGATACCCCTATTTCTGGAATTGAACTCCAATCAATATATGGTGTATTGGCTAATTGATCCAATAATCGTGTTTCTGGATCTTTATTACCCTTTATTTCATTGACGAAAATTATAGTATATAGGCGACTTATTTCATCTCCTCCACTTATAGTATATCCCTTATCCAATAGCGACTGATAGGACAACATATGAATCCCCTTTTGTGTTTGAACTTCTGTTCCTAGTTTTCCAAATTTGATCACTTTTCCATTTACATCTCCACTATGAATATATACGCCTTGCTTGATCCTTTTGTTGATCATAACTACGGATCGGCTGATATAATTGCACCAATGTCTATGACTAATAATTAACAATATCACAACTATAGGCAATATCATACTAGGCTTTACACCTATTAAAGCTGACAGTAATAAAAGTAGAACTAAAGGGTCATATATCAATAAGAAATTTTCAAAGACCTTATTGATAATTATTGCATTGGTCTCAGAGAGTATTGTACTCCAAGTCAGGCCCTTTAAGATACGAACTCCTTGATTTACAAGCACGACAATGATTGCATAAATCAAAAACTGCGAAAGTGTTGTGTATGGTGTTAATCCTATCATCTGTGATTAAATGTTAGGTAATTTTTTCTTTCTAATAATTGGCCTACTTCGTTGACTACCTTCGAATTGATTTGAATTAGATTATCCACATTACGCGTTACTAATCCTACGTTAATCATTCTCTGCAATAATGTACTATATTTTTCTTTAAAGGCCTCTCCGAAAAATTTATGTAAATAAAATTCATTTGTCTTTCTTGCAGTTATAATTGTCTCTAACAATAAGAGTGTATCCTTATGGTCAATATCTGGAATACTCTGAAATAAAACATTTGTCATTATCACAGAATTGACATCATGGTATTTCGTATCGGCGGCCCACTTCGACAGAGCATCACCTACATTTCCATCTACATTATGATGTAACCTTTTAGTAATTTTATTGAATTCGTCTTCTGTAATTTTCCGCTCTTCTGGATTGAGTAGTTCTTTATATGTTGCTCCTTGACGGATACTAATTATCTGTCTAATTTCTTCTAGCGACATCCGATCGAGATTGATATCTGCCTGGAAAACACTATTAATTCCATATACGCTATTCATCTTATGCTGCAACCAGTTACTCATAGTCACGACAAAAAATATCTTGCTAGAGTATTTGTCAATGATCCTAGTAAGTTCTCTAATATTACTTGATAGTGTCACTTCCTTATCATACCAAAGTTCAATATCATCTATAAATATAGCGGGCTTAGTATCATGGTGATGCTTTGTTATATTCCCCAATGTTTCTTTGAGGTTATATGTCGAAGTAAATGTTCGTCCGTTGATCTCATACTCCATATTAGGTTTGAGTTGTATCGTCTTTCCATTTAAGACTTTGATATTCGCATACTCTGCAAATAATGATTTGCCCGAAAATCTCTGTCCCGTAATAAGTATGGATCCTCGATATCCTTGACGCCAATTATCATAGACGCTTTTAAAATGATCCAGCTCTTCTTGCCTACCTATGACAAATGATTCACCTATATAACCTTTAACCAAAAATATATTAATATACTGTCTATTATCCTCAGCAAATTGGCGACTATCCACATATCTCACTAACTTCTCAGAAGAACTTAGGGTTCTTTCTTTCTCAGCTTTTTTGCGCAAATTGGTATAGAACGAAAATGATTTTTTAAGCCATTTAGTAACTTTGTGTCTTAGCTTAGTCTGATCGAGATCTATATTACCTAATGAAGATTGTACAGATAGTGGTAAGAAAAGTCGCTCATTGTTAAATAGCTGAGATATATTAAATTGGTATTCAAGTTTATCTGAGGCTGAGTCTATAAGTTTTTTGTGCTTCGCTGCTATATTATGATATTCATTTTCAAACTTTTCAATAGCTTGTCTAAATAGTGTTCCTTTATTCTCAGCAGAATTATTCTTGAGTAAAGTCAGATAATTTTGGATATTAACCAATATCATTTTCAACTTATTTTTAAGCTGATCTTCTACTTCTTCTACTTCGTAGAATAATAGATAAATCTCTGACTCTAGCCATTGCTGGGTAGTTTTCTTGAGAGAGAGTTTCTTGACATTGAGTTTACCGTTATCACCATCTATTGCTACCTCTAAGGTATCTGCCATATCTTCTAAGATTTTCTCAATCTGCTCCAGATGATGTACATCTACGAATAGCTCGTTAAGTCTCTTGTGGACACTCTCTATCTTCTGTAATTTCTGTATGATATTAGGTTTACCTTCATCATTACTAATGTCCTTGATCGTATTAAGAGCCTCTTTAGCAGAATATGATATCTCCTTCATATTAGACATACGCTTGTCAACATAGCTCTTAAGAATACGTTTTATCGTTTTGTACGACCCATTACTTCTATCTAATTGATTGCCTAATTTGGATATACTTCGGCATTGTTCAGCTATAGCTTTAAACTGTATACTATACTCCGTCCACGGGTTAATTTGTTTTTCCCAGTTTAGTACTTGACGGTTGACTTTCTTTGGATCACTACCGAGATTAGCTATCATAGTAGGATACACTTTTTGTAAAGAATGTATGCTTTCTTGGAGTACAGATTTTGACTGATCCAACATTTTCTTGACAGTTATATGCTCTACTGAGCCATCTAGCTGATAATAAAATGCCTTAGTGCCCTCCAATAAAATATCTCTCCAAAGTATCATGAAATCCTTAGCCTCTTCCATCCAATAATACAGAATGATAAACTTATCAGCATCTATGGGTTGAAGGTCTTTCTTATTAGTGACTACAATATCATACTGTGCCCCTACATTCGCAATCTGATTAACTAATGTAGGCGTCTCTACAGACATCTCCTTGAGATACTCAGATAGTGTGTCTCCATCGTACACCTTATCCACTGATGATTTTAGTGTATTGAAGAATCCGTTAAGTATATCCTGAGTATCTAACATGTGATGGAAAGGTAACGATAATCTGAGTATTGGAGTCGTTTAAAAACATATTGTTAATTAATTTCCAAGTCATTTTTGACACAATGTCTTAAATAACTTCATTGATAATTACATTATTATTATGATTTCTAAAAGATTTTGGCACAAAGTCGTTGAGTAATACACAGAAACTCCTAGAGTTCTACATTTTGCAACTTTACACTTACCAAAATAATTTTAACAATACACTAGAAAAACTGTAGATATTCTTCAAACTGTTATTTCCCCATCCTCATGAATCCTCCGAGCAGCATATTGCCTTTCGATCTAAGAATAGTCTCGAGCATAGAATCTGCTTTAGTCGAGAAGTGTTTGAGGTCTCTGATCATTTTACAAAATTCATCCGAGGCTTCGCATTTGCCTTCTACAGTAGATACACTTTGAAGCATTTTGATCATCGGATCTAACTCCTTCTGCTTTCGCTTGAGTAAAATATGTGTGAATACTTGCCAAACATCCTTTTCTCCTATAAAATAATCCTTACGATCACCGACTATATTGTGCTTGTAAACAATACCCCAATCCTGTAGAGCCCTTATTGTTGTATTGGCGTTTCCTCTCGATATTTTAAGGTGTTTCATGATATCCTCACAACTCAATGGACTATGAGCAACAAGCAAAAGAGCATGGACTTGACCCATCGTCTTATTTACTCCCCACTCTAAGGCTAATTTGCCCCAGGCAAGTATAAATTTTTCTTTTCCTTCGTCGAGTTGCATGGAAATTATATAACACGTTAGTACTTACATTATAGCAAGTTAATAGAAATCAAGTGCGATTTGTTCAATAACACATTGAATTTTCTTAGACTTATAAATACAAACATAAAGTAGATAGTAACTAAAGCCTATACAAAAGGAAGTTTAACAATTTCTGCTTTCATCAGCTTCTTACCTGCCTGGAAGTGAATTGTACTCCCACTCTTATGGTGGCCTAATTTGACATATCCCATTCCTATAGGACAATCTAGGCATGGAGACTGTGTTCCAGATGTCACTTCTCCAATTTCTGTCTCTCCATCCTCAGAGAAAATCTTATATCCTTGTCTAGGTACTCTTCTGTCAGATACTTTGAAAGCAACAAGTCTCTTCTCTACACCAGCTTCCTTTTGCTGGATAAACAGTTGCTTACTGTTGAAATCAAAATCTTGCTTAAGCTTAGTAATCCAGCCCAGTCCTGCTTCTATTGGTGAGGTTTCGTCATTGATATCATTACCGTATAGACAGAAGCCTTTCTCTAGTCTGAGCGTATCTCTAGCCCCCAAACCCGCTGGTTGTAGTCCATAAGGCTCTCCTATCGCTAATATAGCATCCCAAAGTGTCTTGAGGTACTGATTGTCTACGTAAAGTTCAAATCCTCCACTACCAGTATATCCAGTAGCTGATATTATTACATTCTCTATTCCTGCTACAGACCCTTTAGTGAAGTGATAATACTCTATTTCGCTGAGATTAGATTTCGTAAGATTTTGTAGTAATTCCGTTGCCTTAGGGCCTTGTATAGCAAGCAATCCTGCACTATCAGAGATATTCTTCATCTTACAATCGAAGCTATTGTTCTGCTCTATCCAATTCCAGTCCTTCTCTATATTAGAAGCATTCACTACTAGCATAAAGGCCTTCTCTCCATCTGCACATTTATCTTCATCTAGCCTATATACGAGCAGATCATCTACGATACCACCTACAAGATTAGGCATGCAACTATACTGGGCTTGTCCAATCTCTAGCTTACTAGCGTCATTACTCGTTACCTTCTGGACTAGTTCTAGCGCCTCTTTTCCTTTTACTAAAAATTCACCCATGTGCGACACATCAAATATCCCACAATGCTCACGTACCGCTATATGTTCTTCTTTGATTCCAGAATAACTTATAGGCATGTTATAGCCTGCAAATTCTGACATTTTGGCGCCAAGATCAATATGTGCGGGAGTAAGGGATGTGGTCTTCATTATAGTATTAATAAAAAAGTGAATATTTGATGAACCAAGTATAAACAAATGTAATAGGTATAGGCCGAAATACGGATTGAATAGACTAAAACTTCTCAGTAAAGAACCAATTAGCCGTATCGTTAACCTTCTTGGTATCATTGCTCTACCCCCTATTGACAGTTTCCTTTACTTCATGATTTGCTCCATTCTATAAATTTATGTTATCGCTAACACTCTTGATATCATTGCTCAATTCTCATAATTGACTGTATGTTCCCAATCAGCAACATTTTGATTATTAGTTATATCTTGTCCTTATATTATAAATACGCTTGAAATAAAAACTCTCCTGTAATATGAAATTATTAGTTATTCTAATTTTAACAGTTACTTCTATATCTCATATTTTTAGACAAATATCCGCTGATAATTTACTTAAAAAATCTATTCAATATCACGACTCTAATGGAGCACTTATGCATCATGATGTTACACTCCATCTTAATGAAAAAACACCAAACGGCACAGACAGAAAGTTTACTTTAGCATTCAACATCTCAAAAGAATCTTATACTAATACGAAAATAAGCAAAGAAGATAAATTCTTAGGCGAAGATATATTGGATAAATTGATTATCAAATAATATTCTATGATAGCTATTGTATTGGGCTCTGGAATGAATAGTCTTATAGATTTTGTTACTTTAAACAAATCCATTACCTATGACAGTTTTATTGATTTCGAAATTACAACATTAGAAGGTCATGATCACATAATTTACGAAGCAAAAATAAATGGTACTCCACTAATAATACTTTCAGGGAAGTTGCATTTATATGAAGGATATAGCTACGAACAAAGTGTTGCTCCGTTGAAGTATGTCTCTGAAAAATATCAAATAACAAATTGGATAATTACCTCTGCAAGTGGAGCACTCTCATCAAAAGCTAAAGTCGGAGTCTGGCAAAGCATATCTAGTACAATCACATTAGAAAACATCCCTAGATTAACATCCTCCACCAAATGTATTTCTCACAAAGAAACTGAAGGACTAATCTATGCATATCAGAAAGGACCAGCTCTAGGTACTGTAGCAGAGTACAAAATGCTACTTCAATTTGGAGCTGACCTAGTGGGAATGTCTATGTTACCTGAATCAACATATTTAAATTCTATTGGTGTAAAACCACTACTCTATTCTCTGCCTGTATGCAATTATTATCCTATTGACTATAATATATTCGAGCCCAGTCACGAGCAAGTTATAGATGAAACTAATCAAGCAATACCAAAACTAGTGACTATCTTAGACTCTCTAACAACTACATTTTGACCGAACTAGAAATCATAGCTACCATTGCAGGTATAATCTCAGTTGCTCTTCAAGCTAAGGAGAAAGTAATCGCTTGGCCGTTTGCCATTGTGAGCGTATCTATTCTAGCTTATATATTTCTTTTCGAGAAGCTATACTCAGATTTAGGACTCCATGTTATATACATCATACTAAATATCTACGGATGGATACTTTGGTCGCAAAAGAAAGATACAGAATCGGTCACTCCCACAAAACTATTGTCACAAAATGGAATGTTCTATTCATTCACCACTACAATAATAGGATGCGGTTTGATTGGCTACATAATGTCAACGTATACAGACGCTGACTTACCTTTTTTTGATTCATTCACTACAAGTGGAAGTCTCGTTGCACAATATTTATTAGCAAAAAAATATTTACAAAATTGGTGGCTATGGATCATAGTAGATTTGGTCGCTATACCACTATACATTTACAAAAGCCTATATATAATTGCAGGATTATTTACTGTGTACCTAATAATTTGTGTTTGGGGATATATTAGTTGGTCAAAAGTTATGAAACCAAAACATGTAACGTAAATCCTTCAAAAAACTAAAACCAAACAGTTTATAATCTATTACATAATTATGAAATATTATTGTGAGCAGTACCGTTAGCAATAACTCCTACAAAAAAGAAAAAATATGAGATTTCACACACGTAAATGGGTAAAACCTGAGGACCTAAACCCCAATAATACTTTATTCGGTGGACGTCTGCTACAATGGATAGACGAAGAAGCAGCGCTCTATGCCATGATACAATTAGACAATCGTAAGATCGTCACTAAATACATGTCAGAGATAGATTTTATCAGTGCACCCAAGCAAGGAGATATTGTTGAAATTGGAATCATAGCTACTAAATTTGGTCGCACCTCTCTTACTCTCAAATGTGAAGTAAGAGATAAAATAAATCGTACACGGATACTTACTATTGAGAATATAATATTTGTAAACCTCAACGAAAATGAAGATCCAACTCCACATGGAAAAACAGAAATTAGTTTTCCTAAAGATAGATTTGGTGAAGATTGAGAAAATTAATTATTAATTTCTATCCAATTCCATTCCTTGTAATATTCCTTTTTCCAGTGCCGGCACTCCGCGCTTCATCCATCTTGGCATAGGAGCATCCATTAAATAATGATCAAAAAACTGTTCCATTCGAATATTGAAATCCAATCTATTTTGCCATTTAACCGGCCAGTGTGGTTCTCCATTATAGTTGAGCATCCAAGCAGGTTTACCTAATCTTCGAAGACCAACGAAATATTCTATTCCTTGATACCAAGGAACCGCTCCATCTTCATCGTTGTGTAATATCAATACTGGAGTATTCACTTTATCTAGATTAAATACTGGTGAGTTTTCGATAAATAATTTAGGGTTTTCCCATAGTGTAGCACCGAGCCTACTTTGTGTTTTTTCATATTGAAATTGACGACTCATACCACTACCCCAACGAATGCCGCCGTATGCAGAAATCATATTTACTACAGGCGCTCCAGATTCTGCACATTTAAACATATCCGTCTTTGTGAGTAAGTGAGCTACTTGATATCCACCCCAACTATGGCCCTGTACACCTATTCGATCTTTGTCTACAAATTCTTTATCAATAAGTGACTTTACTCCGGAAAGAACGGCCACCTCACAACTTTTGCCTGGATATCCATTTTTATAATAGACGTCGGGATTAAACAGTATATAGCCTTTGCTCGAATAGTACGCATAATTGATAGTAGACCTATGTGCATAAGGAGCTCTGTGCCGATGTAAATTTTGAGAATTACGTTCATAAAAATTCACCAACAAAGGGTACTTTTTCTTTGGATCAAATCCATCAGGTAATACCAGTAGTCCTTTTCGCAACATATTTTCATCATCTTTCCACTCATGCATATGAATAGACCCCCAACTATATTCAGATTGTTGAGGATTAGCATTTGATATTATATTTTGTCTTTGTAATAGTGTATCACTATGAATCAAATCTGGGAAAATATCATAGTTTTCTTTAGTCCAAATAATATCGTTACTGCTTTTTGCCTTCAAGGGCGATCTATCGATTTTGTATGGTCCTAAAAACAATTGTGTAAGCTCTCCAGTATATACATTTAAGTGAGCATATCCCTCATCCTTTGTCTTATGGTTGATCCACCTGACTAGCCACTGTTCGGCTGAAAGATAATCACGCTCTTTATCAAGAATAACTATTCTATATTCTATTTGATCTTTTCGACCATTTGTTATTTTTCTGATTTTTCTACTTTCATTGGGGCGTGCTAACCAAATATCATATCTATCATAGATTACTAATTCTTCTTCGTCAGCTGTCCATCCACCATATCCATATGACCTTGGATTCATTGGTCTGTCATTCTCCTCATCATAAAAGATTCCTAACTCAATATCTGTGAGAGAAAAACTATCTTCATTTTCTAAGTCATAGCTATAATGTCGACCATCTTCTCTATTAAACCAGTATAAATAATTTCCAGATGGAGACATTCTAGGGTTTCTTGGAGATCGAGATATGATACGCTTTGATTCGCCAGTTGTCATATCAATTCTGTATATGTCCTTGTATGAGTAGCCTAGCCAACTTATAGTTTTTTGATACTTCGTATCATCAACTCCAATCGCATACTTAGCATTATCTCTAGTACTTACGTCTTTTATTTCAGCCGTTGCAAGTTGAACGAATCTTTTATTTGAAAAGTCATAATAACACAAATAAGTTTTTTCTCTATCTCTTTTCTCCCTAATTTTTTGCTGAGTATGTAGAATTCCATCAGTATGAGACCATACTTCTACATTAACAATTTCATCATCTAATATCAAGCTATCTTTCAACAATACCGGCGGTGCAATCCCAAAAAATAATTTAGATGCATTTTCTGAAAAATAAGGAGTATCAAAATTACTTATCTCCCAGCCTTGAGGTAAAAAACCACTGTAGTTATCTGCAATCTTTTGAGCAGTTCCATTAGTCATCGACCATCTATATAACTCGTAAGGTCTATGTCTTACTTCGGTCGTATCACTATCTACTATGAATGCCAATTGCTCACCTTTCATGTCCAAAGTTAAATGATAAACTTCACCCTTAGTTTGTAATATTTCGAAATCGTTTCCTGACATCAAGTCAACCACATGAATACCACCCATTCGCAAGGAATCATCCCCACTCGTATGATATACTAACCTCTTTCCTTCTTCGGCAAATTCGTAGTCTTTCACAAAATAAAATGTGTCTTCTTTTTCAGAACTAAGGTGTCGAAGTATCATTCGACTTCCATCTTCTTTCGATTCCTTTTTTTTAAACTTGCTTAGAAAAAGAGAATCCGAAGGGTGGCCACCAGGTTCTAATTGATACGCCACAAAACCTCCATACTCATCTGGTGTCTTATATGACTTAAGAGTGCTTATTACCGAAGTATTATTTGTCACAACATCAAAAATGAACAAACTATCACCTGGCAATTCTTCTTTCTTTACTTTGCGTCGTTTCTGCTCTCTGATAGTATCTACATCAGCAATTGATTTCCACATGAATATATTCCCACTATAATCTATGCTAGGCTGATCTGCCCTTGGGAAAATATAGGTATCCTTCGAACGTGTATTATATATATGTAGCTCCTTATTAGTTCTTTCACCAGAGAGCGTATATAGAACCTTACTGCCATTGGTTGCGATCTTCACATCCTTAATTCGATTCCATGATTTATAGTTATCTGGAGTAAGTTTTTTTTTGGATTGTGCAGATAAAGACAGTGATATAAGTAATATCGCCCAGAGCAGGGTAAGTTGATGCAGTTTCATACTTTTTGGATTAATTTTTTACAATATGGAGAAATTAATCTTATTAGACAATAAGGAAACCCACAGCTGTCAATTTTTCATCTTCAGATAGATATACTTGATGTTATGATTTTTATACATTATTTCTCCCTTTTTCCGTGAAATATAAAAGATATACAGGCCCTCTTTGCCAATATTCCTTAGAGTCGAAATTCCATAGATTAACGCCACATAATGGAATATCTGTATCTTATCTCTGAGTAGGTGAATGACCTATGTATATCTCCTCATGGAGGCGAAGCCATCTGGGATAGCGTATAGATGTTAGTGTCAGGCTTCCGTCCATTGCTATGTCAGGCTTCAAAAGCGGACGATAACAGATCAATATAGAAATAGAATTTTCTCCTACTGGACCAAGCTGAAAAGTAAATCCTGCAAGTACAAAAGTACGTTTTTTATAATCTAAGTGATAGTACCTCATCTTTTGAAAAAAGATAAGATGTATGTCTTTGTCAGCTTGAGTTTTATCTTTATAACTAACTATTGTTCGTAATCCACCATGCTGTTCCCAGTTAGAATTGTCCTCTCCAGTCATTAACCAATATTTGCGATAGAAGTCATGATTACCTTTAATAAATAGGAAATTGTGTGATTTTTACAATTCGATGAGATACTCAATCACTTTATAGGATCAACTTGAACCATCTACAAGGTCTCCGAAAAAAAAATAGTGTATCAGCTACTGTTACATTTGGCTTTTTGATGACCTATAAAAAGAGCTCTACGGGCTCCGTGAATATCACCAATTACTATAGATCTATTCATTATTGATTGTTGGCTTTAGATTTATAAAAGTAACTTATCTTCGCATTACCAAAATTAATCATACATATGATCAAAATCGCACTCATAGCACATGATGGTAAGAAGCCAGAAATGGTCTCTTTCGTAATGCGTAATAAAACATTCCTTAGCAAAACAAAGATATTCGCTACAGGAACGACAGGGTCGCATATCGAAAAAGAAGGATTTGATGTAGAGAAACTACTATCAGGACCAAGAGGAGGAGACGCTCAGATAGCGGCATTACTAGCAACTGGAAATGTTGATATCGTAATATTCTTCAGAGATCCTCTCGATAAGCATCCACATGAACCAGATGTACAGATGCTTATGAGATTATGTGATGTGCATAATATACCACTAGCTACTAATCCAGCTTCTGGCAATTATATATTGAAAGGAATAGCAGAAAGCTTGAAAGAGAAAGAAGGTTAAATGACTACAGAGGATTACAAGAAATTATCAGATTCTATCCCTAAAGATCCTGGTGTATATCGCTTCTATGACAAAGAAGAGACGATCCTCTATGTCGGTAAAGCAAAGAATCTCAAGAATCGTCTGTCATCTTACTTTGGCAACAAGAAGCATCAGGCGCATAAGACACGTACAATGGTCAAGAATGCAGATCATATAGATTATACCATAGTACAAACAGAAACCGACGCACTCCTCTTAGAGGCTACCATGATAAAAAAGTATCAACCTAGATACAATGTCATGCTCAAGGATGGTAAAACATACTCGTATATCTGTATTAAAAAAGAAAGGTTTCCCCGTGTCTCTGCAACTAGACAAGTAATAAAAGATGGCTCTACTTACTTTGGGCCATATACTTCTAAATACAACACTAATATCATATTAGATCTCATTAAAAAATTATTTCAGTTAAGAACTTGCACCCTTAACTTAAATGAGAACGCCATCGATGCGGGTAAGTATAAAGTATGTTTAGAGTACCATATCAAAAACTGTAAAGGTCCTTGTGAAAATCTAGAATCTGAAAAAGAATATAATCAAAAAATAGAACAAGTAAAAAATATCCTTAGAGGAAATTTCAAACCCGTAAAAGACTATCTAAAATCAGAGATGGAACATTACGCAGAATTGATGAAATTTGAAGAGGCTCAACTGTTAAAAGACAAGTTTCAAGTTTTCGTTAATTATCAGTCCAAATCTACAGTTGTACATACATCTATCAAGGACTTGGATGCATTCTCTATTGCGAGCGATGAAAAGCATGCATATATTAATTATCTAAAAATAATTAATGGCGCTATTATCAATTCTGATACGGTAGAAATAGAAAAAAAACTTGACGAAGAAGATAGAGAAATTCTTGAATTTGCTATACCTGCTATAAGAGAAAAATTTAACAGCATAGCACCTGAGATAGCAGTACCTATCGAAATAGATTTCGTAGATCCTGAAGTGCTCATCACTATACCAAAAATTGGAGATAAAAGACACGTAATAGAGCTCTCAGAAAAAAATGTAAAGTACTTCTTATTTCAAAAAAAGAGAGAAGCACTTAATAAAATAAAAAGGCAAACTCCAGCGGAACGTATTCTTAAGACTTTACAAAGCGATCTTCAGATGGACAAGATTCCCTTCCATATTGAATGCTTTGACAATAGCAATATACAAGGAACAAATCCTGTGGCGAGTTGCGTAGTATTTAAAAATGCTAAACCCTCTAAAAGAGACTATCGAAAATTTAATATTAAAACAGTGATAGGTCCTGACGATTTTGCATCTATGGAAGAAGTCGTTGGTCGTAGGTATAGGAGGCTTGTATCCGAAGGAGAGTCACTTCCTGATCTTATTATCATAGATGGTGGTAAGGGTCAGTTGAGTAGTACCGTTAAGATATTAAAAGAACTTAAGATACTAGATAAAGTAACCGTAATTGGAATTGCCAAAAAATTAGAAGAAATATTTTTCCCAGACGATCCGATTCCATTATACATTAATAAGAAATCGGAATCACTTGTTTTGATACAGCAAGCCCGAAACGAAGCACACAGATTTGCCATTACGTTCCATAGAAATCAAAGAAGCAAAAACGCTCTAGGTACGGAATTAACTAATATAGAAGGTATAGGAATTAAGACTTCTGAAAAACTTTTGAAAAAGTATAAATCTGTTTCTAGAATAAAAGAATTAGCTGAAACAGAAATAGCTGACATAGTAGGAAATAGTGCAGCTAAGAAAATCGTTACATACTTTGAAAAACAAGCGATAAACGAAAAAGTAAATGAAAATTAAAAAGAAGAAAATGAAATACATATACATTATATCAGTAGCAATAATACTTTGTATAGTATACAGCTGCAAAACAGACTTTAAAGAAGTACATCCTGATGTCAGTGACATAACTGTAGACTTTAACATTATCAGACTTGATGAGATGGTAGCCAATATGGACACCAACAAACTAAGCTACGAGCTCGATTTACTAATGGACAAATATCCATCCGCTGCAATGCTCTACTTCGGTACACTTAATCCATTCACAGCATCAAGTAATCGTGACACTATCGCTGTTAGATTAGGAGTTTTTTTGAGAGATCCATTTTTTCAAAATCTGCAAGATACGATTGGACTTATTTTCAGCGACATGTCTGATATCAAAAAAGAATATGACCTAACATATAAGTATTTTCATCACTACTTCCCTGATGCTGACATAGCTAATATCTATACTATGAACACAGGATTTAATTATCAGCGATTTCTCTTCGCTGATGATAATGAAAAAAATGCATTGGGTGTTAGTTTAGATCTATTTCTAGGAGACGATTACCCATACAAACGTCTCGATCCACAAAACCCAAGCTTTTCAAAATATCTCACAAGATCATTCGACAAAGAGCATCTAGTAAAAAAGACGATGGAAATACTCGTTGATGAGCAAATCGGCACAGCCAATGGTGTTCGAATGATCGACCATATGATTCATAATGGAAAGAGACTATATATCCTAGATCACTTAATGCCAGAGACACATGATAGCATCATTATGGAATATACTACCAAACAGATGCAATGGGCCAGTAATAACGAACTCTCAATGTGGGGATTTTTCTTTGACCAAGAGCTGTTCTATGAAACCAACATGATGTCTATCAATAAATACCTTAGTCCAAGTCCAAACTCTCCTGGAATGCCCACAGAAGCTCCAGGACGCACAGCAAACTATATCGGCTGGCAGATAATAAAGAAATTTATGCAAAAAAAACCAAAGCTTACGATGCAAGATCTTATCGCACATAATGACGCTCAAAAATTACTGGAAGAAAGTAAGTATAAGCCGAGGTAAGCGTAATTTTTTTATAGAAAAAAGCGATGATTGCCCAGTCATGCATTGTTTCATAGGTACGCCTTGACTTGGCTATGATAAATCAAATCTTTTAAGTTTAGATCAAAGTGTTTAATTGGTAAATACTTATTTGAGTGTAATATGGCTTGATAAGAAAATACGTCACCCACTTTTGAAGAGCACGTTCAAACATATAAGGTATATTTCAAATAGACTCTACTTAGTAGAGTCATATTTTGACTTCAAATAAATTGAAATTGACACCATAGTTATACTGCTATAATATTGGCTGAACACCTAATTGTCTGGCTACTTGAGTAGCAGGCGAATGAAATATCAGAAACATTATTCGAGGGAAACACAAAAAAAGAATACTGGTTTTACTCAATATTCGTAATTTAATCTAATTAAGTATGTGGTCTGCCACCAACAGAAACTCTGGTATCTTTACTACATATTCTTTATTCGAATCTAGATTAAGTATCGTATAGTTACCATGCATCTTGCCTATCTCTGTATGTAAAACACTCCAAGACATGTAAGTGTGATTACCACCTGGCCTGATGATGGGTTGTACTCCTATGACTCCCGAACCTTCTACTTCACGAATAGTCTGATCAGAATCATGAATAAACCAATGCCTTCTTAGTAACTGAACTGCATGCTCGTTATCGTTGATTACGTTTACCTGATAACTGTGTACGTACTTTTTGAGCAAGG
>Ga0228615_1000629_pt1 | contig 18837 bp, 24 predicted proteins | sample 16DmetaG_FD_190530 | JGI IMG/M metagenome (GOLD analysis project Ga0228615, IMG submission 190530) | Seawater microbial communities from Monterey Bay, California, United States - 16D | ecosystem: Environmental > Aquatic > Marine > Coastal | place: USA: California | collected 2016-10-17
AAAAGAGTATCAACAAAAAGGTGGTGTTGTTATATTTGATGAAACTGTAACAGGTTTTGGTAAACTAGGTAGTATGTTTGCATTTGAAAAATTAAACTTTGAACCTGACATGATAGTATTAGGTAAGGGTATTACAAATGGATATTTTCCTATGGGTGCATGTCTAATAAATGAAAGAATAGAAAAGAATATTAAAATGTTTAATCACGGTTTTACATACTCAGGACATCCTGTTGGTTGTGCAGCTGCATTAGAAACATTAAAAGAATTAGATAAGATAGAATTAAATCATAAACAAACAGACTTAGCTACAAGACAGTTCGGTTGCATGGGTGCAATTGACTTTGAAACACCAAAACAATCATTGACATTTATTAAGAAAATGCGAGAACAAGGTTTTATATTAGAAGACGGTTCAGAGAATGTATCTACTGCCGTATTTTGTTTACCTTACATTATTAGTGATGATGACTTTGATTTATTTGAAAGGGCAATAAAAGAATGTATGTAAATCCAACATGGACAATTCAGTTTCCTGAAGTTAAGGCAGTCATACAACAATATTATTCAAGATTATATGACCATAATAATTTAATAAAAAATAGACATGATATACAAGAAAGATTTATTGAAAACTTTGTATCGTGGTTTAACAAAGGACATTTTAAAGTAAAAGGTCTAAAAGATTTTAAACATGTCTATATTACAACTGGTGTATCAGAATCAATTAATATGGCCATAACTGAACACCGTTTAAGACCAGAGGTGGTGTCAGACGATTATCCTGGTTACATTGCTCAGTATTTGATGATACGAAAAGCAGGTATTAGATGTACAAACAACACGCCATTTATTAGTCTACCATTTTATGATACAGCAGATGAGCACCCACAAACACAAAGTCTATTAGAACAAAATACATTTGTTGATTTAGCATGGGCTGGTGGTAGTGGTCTAAAGAAGACCTATGATTTAAGTAAAGTAGGATATGTGGCATTTAGTTTTAGTAAAATGTATGGTATTCAATTTCATAGAGTAGGTATACTTTTCTCAAAGAAACCAATCAAGACATTAGAGATGTTTAAATCTGAGGCATATGTCAATCTGGCTGGTGTCGATTTAGTTAATCAATTAATGTCCTTTTCGCCCTCATATTTCTATGATAAATATAGAGGTAAAGCAGATGAAATTTGCAAACGATTAAATCTTGATACCACACCTAGTTTATGGTTCGGTAGAAAAGACAACAAAAAGGTGCCCTTATTAGATGAGTGGCTAAAAATATGAGAAACGAAACACAAGAATTTTTTAAGTTTACACAAAGTAAACCATTTATGGATATAACTCATTTTTGGGATATACCATATGAAGAAATGTTAGATGAGATAAAACTTGTAAATGAAGATTACTGGAGAAGACCGTTTGACGCTGACAATAATCAAATAGATAGAATGAAGTTAGATGACGCAGAAAGTGTTAATCACTATCCAGGTCTTACAGGTGATTTGATTGAGGCGCATGGCTGGAAAAGTTTATGTTTCTTAAATGAAACAGGTAATAGTAAAGACCAAATTAATAGATTTCCTGCTGTATTCAATACAGCTGGCGACTACAAGGCAACACTAAAATATTTTCTTGACAATAGAAAATGGACAAATGTTGCAGAGTTTAGTCCTACTTTGGTTAAGTTTTTTAAAGAAGTAATTAATAAGTATATGCATGTTGGTCAAATATTTGTAACACGACTAGAGGGTGGTGGTGTGATTACTGAACACAATGATGTTCCAGAGGACACTAAACATTTATTAGGTGGTGAACAAGTGCATATGTTTGATATGTTAAATACCTTTAATTTGTGTTTAAATCATGTTCAATCATGTTATAGTGTGTTTGATAACAAGGTTATGCCAGCATATGATGGTTGTTTGAGATGGACAAATGTTGGAAAGAAACATTGGGTAGTAAACATGAATAGAAATCCACAATACCAGATTATATGGCAAGGAATATACAAAAAAGATTTTAGACGATTAGTAATGGAGAATAAATAGTAATATGACAATAACAAACAATCATACATACTTTGTTTTAGACACAGTATTTCAAAATAGACATAAAGAATTATTTGATTTTTTTGAAGGCCAAGGTGCTGATATTGAAATTAATGAGGACTTTGCTGGTTTAAAAACAATATTGACAAGCAAAGATAAAGACGATTACCCTTATGATTTTGACCCAGCTTTTGAAACTAAACTAGATAATTCTACAGGATTTGTTTTACATTTAAAAATTGATGGTGAAGTTGTTGCCACATATGCAGCCAAAAAATTATCTATACCTGTATTTGTTGAGGCAATGAAAGAAAAGTTTAGTGGTACATATGAAGATGTATCTGATATGTCTGGTCAGTCAGCTTATAGTTCATGTCAATGGGTTTCAAAAGACCATAGAGGTAAGAAACTAGGTAGAATTTTAGACCATTTAAAAAAACATATTTGTTTTGATTTAATGAAGTGTTCTAATAACTATGCAATTCATAAAGAAGCATTAGCAAATTATCATACTGAACATCTTGGTTATAATACAACTCAGAAATTAGCATTGATACCAAATGGTGATGTGGGTGGTGCAGGTGAAGTGATAGACAAAATTTATAACTTGACTTATACAACTGCTACAGAATGGACAAATAAACAAAGTGACATTAAAGCATTATACTCTTAGACCTACTGAATTAGATTCCAAGCACATATCTCAAATACATAAAATAATCAAACAGATTATTGGAAAGAAAAGAGATGAATATTGGAAAAATTATGAAGACTATTCTGTATATGGTCAGACAGCAATTACAATAGGATTAATTGACGAAGATGTAAAAACATTTTCATCTATCTATACCAGAGATTTTTATGGTGATGGTGTTTATAGAATTATGAACAGATGGTTGATTGATGATGAGATACGAGAAACTGGTGGTTCAAAGACTTATGGTGGTGAACATAGATTTTTTGATATGATACATCAACAGATAGAGTATGTTAACTCACTAAATTCTAAGTTTTATTTTATATCAAGACAGAGAAAAAATACAAAATGGCTTAGATGGTACTTTGATAGATTTAATAAACAATATGATACAGATTTAGTGGTATCTGATAAACAATATATGGTATGTAATGGTTCTGAATACGATTGTTCTCAGACATTAATATATCCTAAAGATAAAATAGTACCTTTTAAATCGTATAAATAGTATAATAGGAGATAATTATGAATACAGTAATGATTGATGGCAAAGAGTTTGATGTCACAAAATTGAGTCCAGAATTGCAAAACTACCTAGTAGTAAGACAAGAAATTCAGGCCTCTAAAGTAAGACATAAACTTGAGCTAGAAAAAATCGAGGTGTTAACAGCACATTATAACACAAAAATTGCAGAATTAGTAAAAAAAGAAATACCAGAAGAGAAGAAATAGATGGCCGCAATAGCAAACTTAACACTAGACCAAGGCGCAACATTTAATTCAGATGTTACCGTAAAAGACTCAAATGGAAATGCTTTTAATCTAACAGGTTATACAGCGACTGCTAAGATGGCTAAAGGTTATTCATCAACTAGAACAAGAACAGTCATTACAGCTACAGTAAATGGTGACCCCACAACAGGTATTGTCACACTATCATTGACTGCTGATGAAACATCAGCCCTAGATGGTGAGAGATATCTCTATGATTTAGAGATTTTACAGACTTCTACTAGTACAGTTACTAGAGTTATCGAAGGTATTATCACAGTTCGACCACAAGTATCTATTTAATTCACAATTTTTTTATTATAAATATAGTTAGGAGAGAATTAAATGGCAGATATTACAGCTACTGTAGGACAAAGTAATAGTACAACAGCAAATATTGGTGTCAATACGGCTTCTGGACCACAAACGGTATCAGTTTCCCTACCCTCAGCTCAGGCTGCTCAAAATAGTTCACTTCAATTAAAACTGCTCGGTGATGTTGATACAACTACATTGAATGATGGAGCAATATTACAATATAGGTCAAGTGACGCTAAGTTTGTAACTACAAATGAAATAGTAACTACAACTGGAACTTTGACTATAAACGCAGGAGCATTTTAGGAGTTTTAGATGGCAACAGTAATTCAGATAAAAAGAAGTTCAGCAGTAGCAGCCCCGAGCACGCTGAAACTTGGTGAATTAGCATATACACATGGAGCAGGTACACAAGCAAATCTAGGAGATAGATTATTTATTGGTGAGGGTGGCGTTGACGGAAACGGTGACGCAAATAATGTAACAGTAATTGGCGGTCAGTATTTTTCTGATATGTTAGACCATGTTGCTGGTACACTAACAGGAAGTTCAGCACTTACAGCAGACGCAAACTTAGCAATAGACCAACTTATTGTAGGTAATTCAGCTACAGCCGGTGGTACTTTAAAAATAAACGAAGGTACAAACAACGGTACAAATTTTGTAGGTCTTAAAGCTGCAAATGCTTTAACTGCCTCAACTACATTTACATTGCCAACTGGTGACGGTTCAGCAGGACAATTTATTAAAACAGACGGTAGCGGTAATTTAGCATTTTCAACTGTTAATCAGTTTATTGATTTAGCAGGTGACACAGGAACAGATACATACAATACTGCTGAAACACTTACATTTGCTGGTGGTGCCGGCTTAGTACAAACAGTAACAGATAACACAGTAACAGTTACAGCAACAGCACTAACAAATGCTAACTTAGATGGTTCTGCTGGAATTACAAATGCAAACTTAGCAAATCCTACAACTACTTTAGGTTCATCTACATTAACATTAGGTGCAGCTACAACAGACATTGCAGGTTTAACCTCTCTAGTTATTGACAGTATTACTATTAATGGTTCTACAATGTCAACAACTGCTAGTAATACAGATATTACTTTCTCTCCTCATGGTACAGGTACAGTAAAAGTACCAAGTGGTTATGAAGATAGAGCAGGATTTACAACTGACTCATTAGCAAACAAAGCTTATGTTGACCAAGTTGCTCAAGGTTTAGATACTAAGCCATCAACTAAAGCTGGTTCTACAGCAAACTTAACGGCAACCTATTCAAACGGTACTGCTGGTGTTGGTGCAACACTAACAAACTCTAGTACACAAGCTGCATTGACACTTGACGGCGTAACTTTAGTTGTTGCTGATAGAGTATTAATTAAAGACCAAACAACAGCTGCTCAAAACGGTATCTATGTAGTAACTACAGTTGGTGATGGTTCATCAAATTGGGTATTAACAAGAGCAACTCCGGAAGACCAACCTGCTGAATTATCGGGTGGCGCTTTCGTGTTTGTAGAACAAGGTACTGCTAATGCCAATAACGGTTATGTATTTACTCACACAGGCAATCCAACATTTGGTACAACTGCTTTAGATGTAGCACAATTCTCAGGCGCAGGTCAAATTACTGCTGGTGCAGCTTTGACTAAATCTGGTAATCAAATGGATGTTGCAGTTGATGATAGTTCAGTTGAAGTAAACGCAGACGCATTAAGAGTTAAAGCATTAGGTGTTACAAACTCTATGTTAGCAGGTAGTATTGACGGTGCAAAGATAGAAAACTTTACCTTTACAGACGAAAGTTCTACACAAGGTGCAACTCAGATAGGTATTCCGATGGAGTTCTTAGCTGGCGAAGGAATAAATACAGTTGCTTCAGGACAAACACTTACAATTACAGGAGAATTAGCAAGTACATCTAATATCGGTGTGGCTAGTTTTCATTCAGACAACTTTACAACAAGTTCAGGTGTCGTAACAGTTACAACAATTGACGGAGGCTCATTCTAATATGAAAAATTTATGGAAAAAAATTAAAAGTCTTTTCATCAAACCTTTGGTGTTAAAAGATGAGATTAATTTAAAAGATATCAATAAGAAAACAAAAGCTGAGTTGGAAAAACTAGGCAGAAAAATTGGTATTGAATTAGACAAAAGACAAACTAAAGCAAAACTTATATCGCAGATTAAAAAAGCTTGTAAATAATGTCAACAGTAATAAAACCAAAAAGAAGTGAAACAGCATTAGCCGTACCAACATCAGGTTCATTAGCAACCGGTGAGTTGGCAATGAATGTTGCAGACGGTAAATTTTATACTAAAAAAACTGACAACTCGGTTGTTGAAGTTGGTGGTGCTGGTTCAGTAACACTACAAAATGTTATGACAAATGGTGCAACTACAACAACAGATTTACTATTAGACCAAGGAGCAAGATTAGTATTTGAAGGTAATTTAGCAAACTCATACGAAACTTTTTTAACAGTTGCAGAACCAACTGCTGATAGAACAATAACATTACCTAATCAATCAGGTACAGTCGCTATGGACGGTGACGCTTTAGCATACGGTATAGTATTCGGGGGATAATAAATGGCGAGTAGTTTTAAAAATGCAGGACTAGATGTTGGTGTTTTAGATGACGCAACAGGTAATATGTACACTGCTGGTGGTAGTGTAACTGCTGTTGTTCACGCTGTTTATATTTCAAATTTAAGTGCAACAAATTCAGCTAAAGTAAATGTTAAAGTTACAATAGATGGCGGTTCTACATTTAGACATGTCGGTAGAAGTTTAGAAGTGCCAGCAAACAACACTCTTGTTTTAGATAAACCGATTAACATTGAAAGTTCAGATATATTAAGAATATATGCTGACCCTAATCCAGATAGTTCGTCTGTAGATGTGGAAGCATATGCAAGTATATTGGAGATTAGTTAATGTCAACTTTAGGATATGTAACACCAGTTGGTCAACAAAGTAAAGAGGGATTTCATGCTCTGAGAAGAACAACTGAGGGACTTTTATACTATACAAAAGTTGATAAAGATAGTACAGATAGTATTGACTTTGATGGTGGTAGTCCTACAGATAAAAATGGTAACAGACAGTTGCCTTCTAAAGTTGACTACACAGATGAAGTAACAAAATTACAATCAGGAACACAATATTTTACAGGAGACAATTCTACTGTAACATTTACATTATCAACACCAGTTTTAGATGGTACAAGAATCGCTGTATTTTTAAATGGTGTAAAACAACCTATTGATGAAGTTTGGACATATGCTTCAAGTGTAGTTACTTTTAAAATTGCACCTTTTAGTGGTTCACAAGTTGCAATAGGTCGTATTGAAAAAGAATATAAAAACAATACAAGTGACAAATATCAACAATATGTATTTGAAGATGGTGACGCAACATATCATATTGATGATAATGGTTACTTTGTAAAAAGAGAAAACAAAAGTAGAGGGGCAACAGCTTTGACAACAGATGATTTCGCCACAGCAGAGGGTTCAACATATTCTGTAGCGACAACATCTTGGCAATCAGCAGTATAAACTCGTATAAATAGTATAAAGAATTAAAGGTAAACCATGGCAGATTTCAAATTAGGCAGAATAAAATTTAAATGGAGAGGCGATTGGGCTGTTGATACTGCCTATTTAATTGATGATGTTATTAAATACGGTGGTAATACCTATGTGTGTATTCAAAATCACACAGCTCCAGCAAACGAAAATTTATTTTATACAAGTCCTGGCACATACACAAGTTACTGGTCTTTGCAATCAGAATCATTATTTTTCAAAGGCACTTACGCAAATTCAACTTGGTACAAATTAAATGACCTAGTTTCTTACGGTGGTAAACAATATAGAGCAACAACTGCTCACACATCATCAAGTGCAGTTTTAAACCAGTCAAACTTCGAACAACAAGTAGATGGTATTACTTTTAGAGGCGACTATGCTGAAAGTACACAATATAGATTAAATGATATTGTTAAATATGGTGGTAGACAATATAGATGTACCACGGAACACACATCAGCAGCTAAAACTGGTTCTCCATCAACTGCTGTTTTAAATACATCTAACTTTAGTTTATTTGTAGATGGTTTAGATTTTAAAGGCGATTGGGCAGCCTCATCATATTATAAAGTAAATGATGTTGTCAAATTTGGTGCATTTCAATATAAATGTACAGCAGCTCATACTTCTACATCAACATTCTCAACTGGCAGTTTCACAGTTTATTCAGAGGGTTTACAATTTGAAGATAGTTATAATGCAAGTACAACTTACCAAGATGGTGATGTTGTAACATATGGCGGGTATTCTTATGTATATGTAAATTCAACTCCACAATCAGGAGTAACACCAATAGATGGTTCAGATTGGAATTTATTAAATCCTGGCTTTAATGCCTTAGGAGATTACTCACACGGAACAGCATACAAAACAGGTGATGTTGTTAAGTATGGTGGTTATTCTATGGTGGCTATCGTTGATAGTACCTCAGTTAGACCTTTTGGTGCCGGCTCATCTACAGTTGACGGAAAATGGAAAACTTTAAGTGAAGGATTTGAATGGAAATCCAGTTATAGTGCTAGCACAACATATATCATTGGTGAAGTTGTTGAATATGCTTCATCTTCGTATGTTGCAATCGTAGATATAATTTTAGGTGTAACACCAGGAACAGACGCAACTAAATGGCAATTACTTGCACAAGGTAGTACAACAAATGTATTAACTACTAGAGGTGACATTATTGTTCGTGACTCTTCTCAAACAACAAGATTGCCTATAGGTGTATCGGGTTCAATTTTAACAACAAATGGTACAGATGTACAATGGTCAAATGCTGAAGGTGCAAATGTTAAATGGGTTGCAAACTCAGGTTTAGACAGTAATCCAGGCACTCAAACATTACCTTACAAAACAATCAATTACGCTTTAAAACAAACCACATCAGGTGATATAATTGAAGTTGAAAGTATTGCAGGAGGAACTGGCGGTACTCCTGGTACTTATGATGTAACACAAGCTTCAACAACAGGTTCAGGAACAGGATTTGCAGCTAGAGTTGTGTTAGATGGTTCATCAACAGCAACAATCACAATCACAAATGGTGGTACTGGCCACGCTGAGGGTGATACAATTACAATTACCGGCGTTGGTTCTCCTACTGCTTCATCAAACATTACTTTTAATGTTAAATCAGTTTCAGTAGGTGATGTTCTTTATGTTAAAAATGGAGTTTATAAAGAGCAGTTGCCTATGGTTGTTCCGGCTGGAGTTACTCTTAGAGGTGAAAGTTTAAGAGGTACAGAAATTAGACCGGCAACTGGTACAGGCTCTCAGATTAAAACAGTAACAACAAGTTCTACAATTGCTGGTGCAACCGACGGAACATACAGTTTTATACACCAATCATCAACAAGTGGGACTGGTAATGGTGTTGTTGTAAATGTTACAATATCTTCAAATGTATTTTCTAGTATAACAATTTATCACGGCGGTTATCATTATGCAGTAGCAGACACGATTGATTTTACTGTTGCAAAATTAGGGTGTGGAGGTACAGGTACTTTAACAGCTACTGTTGCTTCATTAGAAAATAACAATGCTTCTAATATGTTGCTTGTTAATAATCAAACTAATGTCACATTATTTACATTTAAAGGATTGACAGGTACACCAGTAGGTGGTGGAATTTCAACATTAAGACCTGCTGTAACATCATTGGATCCTGAAGGTGCAATTTTAACATCTTCACCATATATTCAAGATTGTTCCTCAGTTAATGCTAATGCTACAGGTATACAAATTGATGGTAATTTGCACAAAAATTTAGCTTCTGTTGGTAATAAATCAATTCTTGCAAATGACTTTACACAAATTAACTCAGATGGTGTTGGTGTTCACGCAATCGGAACTGGTCGTGGAGAGATGGTTTCTGTCTTCACATATTATTGTGATAAATCATATTTTGCAGAAACAGGTGGATTTATTAGAGGTTTAAACTGTTCATCTGCTTATGGTGAACAAGGTGCTGTTGCTGATGGTTCATCAGCTGCCGAAACAGCAGTTACAGTACAAAGTAGAGGTGAACATTTACTTTATCAACCTGCTACAATCAGTACAGGTTCAACTTCGGATATTGCAGGCGCAATTACAACAAATGGTTCTGGTACTGCTACAGTAACAGGTAATACCTCAGGCGCAACTGCTACATTCTTTAGATATCAAATTTCAAAAGATACACTTTATATTGAAAATAGAAGTGGTAACTTTCAACAAGGTGAAACTATTACAATTACAAAAGAAGATAGTTCCACATTTACAGCAGATTTATCCACTACATTTGGTGATAGTACAGCTGCTCAGATTGGACAAATAAATGCTCTTATTGCAGTTAAAACAACTGATGGAACATTATCAAGTGCAACTGCTATTCCTATTGGTGCTAATATTAGATTTGCAGGCAATTCAACATACTATAGAGTTGGTGCTGTAACAGAAACTAATACAACAGCACAAACAGCAATGGTAAGACTTACTCTTGCTCTAGGTACAGGCGAGGCCGTTACTGAAGGAACAACAACTACAGTTACAAATGAATTTTCAAATGTACGATTAACAGGACACGACTTTTTAGATATTGGTACTGGTGGTTTTGCAGATACAAATTATCCAAGTGGTGTTGGTTCTTCTCAAGCAGCTTCACAAGATGATGAAGTTATAGAAACAAATGGTGGTCGTGTTTATTTCTCATCAACCGACCAAAAAGGTGACTTTAGAGTTGGTGATTTATTTAGAATTGAACAATCAACTGGTACTGCTACACTAAATGCAGACGCCTTTGACCTTTCAGGTCTTTCTGAATTACAACTTGGTTCTATTGGTGCTGAAATAGGTGCAACAATTAATGAATTTAGTACAGACGAAACTCTAGGTGGAAATAGTACGGAATCAGTTCCTACAGAAAGAGCTGTTTTAGGTTATCTAACAAGAGACCAGGCTGGCACAGGTGCATGGGTTCCACCAACTGGTACAACTGCTCAAAGACCTACAGGCGGTGCCTTATACACAGGTGCAATTAGATATAACGCAACACTAGTTACTTGGGAAGGCTATAATGGTACACAATGGACAGGTTTAGGTGGTGGTAATCCTTGGTCATCTATTGACAACACAGCTAGTCCTTATGCTATTGCAGCTAATGATAGAGTATTTGTAGATACAACATCTGGAGCAATTACAATTACATTACCATCTTCTCCTTTAACAGGAGACCAATTAAGAATGTTAGACCTAGCAGGAACATTTGATACTAATAATTTAACATTAGATAGAAATGGTAATAAAATTATGGGGGCTACGGCTAATTTAACAGTTAGTACAGAAAATGCGTCTATAGGAATTGTTTACACAGGTTCAACATATGGTTGGAAGTTGATAGAAAACTTTTAATTGATATAAATATATAAATAAATATAGAGTAAGATAACGAGGAAAAAATGGCAGACGATATTTGGCAATCAGAGTGGAGAGAAAATGATGGTAGACCTGAAAATTTTGATAGGGTTGCAATAATTAAACTCGACCCAATTTCTTCAAAATCAACGGGTGGCACAGTTATTGCTATTGAAATGTGGAAATATACAATGGCCAGTAAAGAAGCTAGAAAAGATACGCAGTATATTAATAGCAAATTTGAGTATGATGATGATTACAAATGTGTTAAACATGACACAGCTCAAACAGGTTGGATTATGCAAGACAAAACAGGAATTCTGATGGATTCTAATATTAAGGATTAACAATGGCTGATTTAAGAGATTTTACAGGTAAGAATAGAAAATTTACAGGCGATAGTGGTCTTGTGCCAAGTGACACAACAGCAACTACAGGAAATAGGGTAGCTGAAACGGGAAGATTTAGATTTAATAGTACGATTAATTTAATGGAATACTATAACGGTACTTCTTGGATTAGTATTGATAGTCCTCCTACAGTTTCAAGTGCGACACCAACTAGTGTTGATGAAGATGGTACAACCACATCTTTTACAGTAACAGGTGACAACTTTTCATCAGCTGGTTTAACTGCTTCTATTTTTAACGCAAGTGGTACTGAAATTGCATTTGATAGTGTGACTAGGAATAGTTCAACACAACTAACTGCCGTTTTAACAAATTCAAATTTAGGAACAATTAGTGAACCATATGATATTAAAGTTGTAAATGGTTCTGGTCTTGCTGCTACATTAGCGTCTGCTTTTAATGTTAATGAAGCTCCTACTTGGTCAACTAGTGCAGGTGACCTTGGTGCAGCTGTTAAAGGTAATGCAATATCAACAATAACAGTTGCAGCTACGGATCCAGAAGGTGGTGATGTAGATTATTACCTTTCCGCTGGTTCGTTACCAACAGGATTATCTTTAGCTGCGGAAACTGGTCAAATTACAGGCACATATACAGGTTCATCAGCAACAACATTTAACTTTACTATAGAAGCACATGATAGTGCCTCAAATGTCACATCAAGAGCTTTCTCAATGACAACAGTTCTTCCAAATGGTACAACACCAGCTTTGGCTGTTGCTGCTCCAAATGATATATACATTGCTAATAGTTCATTTTCAGATGGTAATTATTATATTAATACACCTGATGGTGGTATTCAACAATGTTACTGTATCAATGCAGGCAGTAGAGGTTGGGCGTTAGTCGGCCGTTTTTCTGCTGACGCAAAAGATAGTGTACAAGCTACCCTAGGTAGTACAAGAGGTTTAAAAGATGTATCACAAGGTGGTACTAATTATTGGTCTGCTGACTTTGGTACTTTTGATACCACAGATTCACAACACTATATGATGGCTTGGGGGTCACCAAACTTTCCAGGAAGAACCAACTCAGGCGTAAACTGGATTATGAATATTCCACAAACTGGTTATTCAACATTTAGACAATGGATGGCAAATTCTCCTTCCGATTCTCCAGGTCAAGGTTCTACACCTGCTGTCCCATTTGCCACATATCAGGGACCTTTTTCTGGTTTGCAGGATAAACAAGGTGTACTTTGTGACGGTGCTAAAGATGGACCGTTTAATGGTAGCCGTTGGAATAATCCAAGCTTTAGGGAAACTAGAATTGCGGATCCAAGTGGAGGAAATTATGTTTCTCAAGGTGGTCTTTCAAATAATCAAGGTAGTGTTTGGTATATGGATGCTTCAGATGACGCAAAATGGGCTGTACACGCTTCAGATGTTAGAGCCGGACAGGATATAAATGCTTCACAATATTTTGGTATAGATGATAACCAGGGGCCAGGACATTATGATGTAGGTACAGGTTCAGAGAGTCAAGGTTCATCTCGTAGAGATTATAGTAACGCAGTAACATTCTGGTTGTCTTAAAAATATAATATTATATGTGATATAAATAGTATCACAACAATTGAATTGAGGAATAAATTATGGCTGACGCTTTTAGAACGCAAGTTCATTATGATGATGATTTGAATTTAGCAACTAAACTTTTACCTATTTGTAGAGAAACTTTAGAGCAAATAGAATACAATGACAATTATCCATTTGGTAAAACTTCTTTTTATAATCAAGATGTATTTACTGAAATTCTTAATAAGTATCCAGAGCAATTTTCAGAGTTAAAGAAATTCATTTTAAACACCGTTAAAATGCATGTACATTATCACGGTTTTGATGATGATAAAATTAATTTTGGTTTAACTAGTATATGGTTATCTCAAATGAATAAAGGCGGATACCATGAGTTACATCACCATCTTCCAGGACCACATCTAAGTGGTAATTTTTTTATTAATTCAGATAAAAATAGTTCAAATTTAACCTTTGTAAGAACAGCTGATGAAGTTTCACACAGATATTGTTTTCCTGAAGATTTGCCTAAAAGAAAAGGCAAAGATGGAGATAATTTATATAGTGTTGTAGAAAAAGAATTTGAACCTGTAATAGGTCGTATGTATGTGTTTAATTCTAATATTTTACATAAAGTAAAACCAAATAAATCAGATGATAGAATTTGCATAAGTTTTAATATTTCTATGTATAAGGAAAATGAAGCGTGAATTGTTTAGGAAATCAGTTTACTAGTATTGTTGTAGAAGATTTTTTCGAGCAATTTGATTTAATTAAAGATGAATTTAAAAAAATACCATTATATGATTCTGTAGAATTAACTAAATTAAATAGAGAAACTTTTAATTTAACAGAAAACGGTGGTGAAGAAACCTGGCCTGGTTCAAGAAGTGAACCTTTATTTAAAGTTTCTCCTTTTTTAGAGGCATTATTTTTGCAAACATTTGACAATAAATTTAAAAACTTTTTTGCTGACAAAAAGGTTTCTTGCAAAACATCATTACATTTAAGATTAGATAAAGATGATACCTCCGATTGGATTCACCAAGACAATGAGGTTGCTGATTATTCTTTATTAGTATATTTGTCTGACACCAATTTACAATCAGGCACAGGATTATATAATCCAAAAAAAGAATTAATTACAGATGTAAAGTTTGTTCAAAACAGAGCCTTTTTGTTTACTAGTGATTATTTTCACAAAGCCATAGGTAATCACGGCAATGATATACATGATGGCAGACTAACCTTTAACGCATTTTTTAGAATAGGATAATATTATGACATCTTGGACTTTTGACAGAAACGAACAATTGAAGAATACACCAGAAGAAGAGAATAAAGAGAAAAGAACATTTAATAATGTACAAGAATTAAAAGACCAATTTGTTATGCCTATTGCAAGTCGTATTTTTGTAGCTGATAAGTTAGTAGATTACAATATGCAACAACAAATTTATAGTAGTTGTACTAAACACAATTATTTTTTAGGATGGGAAGATAGAACGGATGATGGAAAAGATAGAAAAAATTTACATGGCGTACTAAAAAAAGAAGATTTAGAAAATATCGGATTGTACGAAAGAATAATGGTTGCGTTTAAAAATTCTGTTTTTGACGATTATCAAAACTTTAAATTTTCAAAAGCAGTAATTAATCTCACTAAACCTGGCGATGTTCATTTTGCACATACACATCCTGGACAGGTCGTATGTTTATATTATGCAAATTTAGAATGGAAGGATGGTTATTATGGAGAAACAGTTTTTTATGACGATAAAGTGGAAGATATAAAATTTTCTTCCATATATAAACCTGGAAGGTTCTTAATGTTTGATGGTGAAGTTCCTCATTCTATAAGACCTCAGTCATCTATAGGTCCGGCTTATAGATTTACAATATCAACTTTTTTTGAAAAATAATGTTATTAAAAGTATTTTCCACACCTGTTTTAATTGATACCGTTCAACTGGATAAAATTGAAATTAAAAATAAAAATTTTTCACAGAAATGGCAAGGTGATGTTCACACTAGCCATGGATATACTAATGAATTAAATAGTGAAGGCGTTGATGAATTACTGAAAGTGATAACAAAAAACTTAGATGAAATAATACCGTTTAAGTATCAATTAGAAATACAAAATGTATGGCAAAACAAGTATGAAATTGGCCATAGTCAAGATAGACATATGCATACAAGAGCACATTTTTCTTTTATAGTTTATGAAAATGTGGATGAGGGTAAAACAGTTTTTGTACACCCTATTAATGATTTATTAATGGAAAAATATGCATATATGGGTATCAAAGGAGATGAAGCTGAACATGTTTTTCAAATGAACTTTGAACCTAAATTAAAAAAAGGAAGTATTGTAATATTTCCTAGTTACTTGGAACATTATGTGAGAAAAAATACAAAACCAGGAAGTACAATATCAGGAAATATATCAATAACAGCAATTGATACTTCATTCTTCTCACAAGTAAAAGTATAGGAAATCAAAATGAGTAATTATATTTTTTATAATAAGATATTTGATGAAGAAGATTTGACTAAAATTAAATCATTAATTGATACAAAAGAGTGGGTAAAAAATCCTGATTATGATAATGGTAAAAGAGATGTAATTTTTGGCGAGGAAAATCATATTGATTTAATAAAAGAAAATTTACCTCCTTTTTCAAAAGTAAGAGATGTATATAATAATTTTTTAGATGAACATTTACAAAAAAGTTTTTTAAAATACACAGATAATAAATTTTTAATAGATGTGAAGTTAGCTAAGTATGATGTAAATGATGAATATGCTTGGCATAGTGACCATTTATTTACTGAAAAAGATGTACAACTTAGAAGAGTTTTAACTTCAATAACTTATTTAAATGATGACTTTGAAGGTGGTGAAACAGAATTTAAAGACATGATTATTAAACCTAAATCTGGATATACTTTGATATTTCCAAGTGAGTGGTTTATTGTTCACCGTGGAAAGCCTGTTTTAAAAGGCACTAAATATATATTAGTAGCACATATGAATAGTAAAGTGTTAAACTGAGGAGTGTTTAATGGATAAAGTTAGTGACTATATTAAGGTATATAATTCAATGTCTAAAAATGAGTGTAATAATTTAATTGATATATTGAATAAAGAAACATGGGAAAAACATACATGGTATAATAAATCATCAGAAAAATTTACAACTAATGAAACAAAAGAATTAGATGTGTTTTATGGTAATGAAAATACACACTCTTTTGTAAAAGAACATGTTTTTGATTGTATTGAAAAATACTGTAATGAATTTATGAATGGACCTCAAAATATAAAATCTCTTACACCAGTAAGATATAACAAATATTCTATAGGCACTATGATGAGGCCTCATTATGACCACATACATAGTATTTTTGATGGCACTAAAAAAGGTATACCTATATTATCTCTAGTCGGTGTATTGAATGACAATTATGAGGGCGGCGATTTTTTATTTGGACAGACAGGTAATCATAGAGTAGAATTAAAAACAGGAGATATTTTAATATTTCCTTCAAATTTTTTATACCCACATGCAGTCATGGAAATAAAAAATGGAATCAGATATTCTTTTGTAAGTTGGGCTTTTTAATATGAAAAATGTAATACCTATTTTTAGCACACCTATGTATATGAGTGAGGATAGTTATCATTTATCTGAACATGAGATTAATACTATAAAACAATTAAGTGGTGAAGCTTTACCTAATCAAAATAAAAACTATTCAACATCTACTTTAAAAAATTCTTATTTACTAGACAATTATGAAATATTTTCAAATTTAAAAAAGTTTATAGAAAGTAATATAGAAAATTATACTACTAAAGTTATGATGATACCCAAAGAAAAAGTAGGTCTTACACAATCTTGGTTAAATTATAACACCAAAGAGAGTGGACACCATCATCATAAACATAGAAATAGTATTTTTAGTGGTATATATTATGCAAAAGGAACATTAGAATCGCCTACAATTTTTACTAGAGGTTCTTATTTTTTTGATAATTGGCAAGTAGATTATTCAGAAAGAAATTTATTTAATGCTGAAGAATTTACTTTAGCTTTAGAACCAGGAAAACTTGTACTTTTTCCTTCGACATTGTATCACTATGTTCCTGAAAATGTAATGGATATGACTAGAGTTACAATAGCGTTTAATACTTTTTGGAATACTAATATAGGTTCAGATGAATCATTAACTAAATTAAATTTTGGAAATAATAAAAATGCTTGATATAAAAGAATTGACAATGGAACACCATAAAGACGCTGAAAGGCAAGGCTTTGTAAAAATATTAATGTCTGGTGAAATAGACCATAAATTGTATGCAACATACTTGTACAATCAGGCACAATGTTATAGTGTTTTAGAGAAATATGGATTACATAACTCTTTGTTTAGAGATACCCCTAATTTACTTAGAACGGAACATATACTGTATGATTTTAATTCATTTGGTATTGAAACACCAGAGATTACTGAGAGTACAAAACAATACATTGACCATATAGAATCTATACAAGATGAAGCAATGAAATTATATGCACATGTATATGTTAGACACATGGGAGATTTATCAGGTGGCCAGATGATTATGAAAAGAACACCTGGTCCTAATAGATACTATAAATTTAAACATAAAGAAGTTGGTGATTACAAACGAATAGTCAAAGAAACAATTAACACATACTTAAATGTATATGAACATTCTGTATTACCTGAAGCTAAGTTTTGTTTTCAAAGTGCAACTAACTTATTTAAAGAAATGAAGGAGCTACATGATTTGGGATAGATTAATTAAGTGGAAAGATGAAACTATTGAGGTATTAAATCAAGAGTTAACTGAGTACAATGAACCAGGCATGGATAGATTCAACAATGATGAGTTTGGTTGGGTCAATAGAACATGGAAAAATAATTATATAAGACGAGCTCATGTAGATGTAGTTGATGTGAGAGATAGTAAAAAGTTATGGATGGCTCATGTATGTTTATTTCCAGAATTAACAAACGGTGGACCAATTTATGGATTTGATATAATTGCAGGTAAAAATAAGGTGACAGGTGCTTTCCATGATTTTAGTCCTTTATTACAGAAACAACACCCTTTAACAGAATGGTTTATAGAAGAAAATAAACACTTTAAAGCAAGTAAAGAGAGAGAGTTACCAGATTGGGCAAAGGCAATTTTTAGCGGAGGAATGATTGCTGCCGGTAATGTTACAGAGGAAGACGAATTAAATCAAATTTGTACCATGGCCGTGTCCAATTTGCGTAACTATATTGACAAAATTAGAGTACATGATGGTGAGGCAAAGAGAGAAGATGTGATAAAAGCACAGAATTATTACTGTGAACATCAACAACAAAACCCCCATACACCAAGGGTTATGGAGAAACTAGGTCTTCCACAAGAAGATATTAAGTTGTTTTGTGAAGATAATCTCTTTCCGAAGATATAATTATCCTTATAAATATACCAAGAAAAGGTAAACAATTATGGCCGAACCAGCAACAAGAGAAAATTTAAAA
>Ga0228615_1000644_pt1 | contig 18464 bp, 13 predicted proteins | sample 16DmetaG_FD_190530 | JGI IMG/M metagenome (GOLD analysis project Ga0228615, IMG submission 190530) | Seawater microbial communities from Monterey Bay, California, United States - 16D | ecosystem: Environmental > Aquatic > Marine > Coastal | place: USA: California | collected 2016-10-17
AGAGTTACCACAAGTTTGTTCTCGAAAGCAGAAACTCCTACCTGATTAAAATCTTTTATTAGACCCTTATGAAAACTTTCAGCATTTTTTACAACATAAAGCATGTCAGCATACCGAGCTCCCAATTCAGGAGAAAGGATTCTTTCCCACGAATAGACAAAATGCTCAGGTTTTACTATTTCACCATTAGTCCATTTTGCATCTGGATTAAAAGTGAAGGTATAAATCAATCCATCCTTACTTATACTCCAATCGGAAGCCACACCTGGGAGAACGCCATTGTTCTTAGGATTAAAAATTACTAATCCTTCTAAAAGCGCTAGTAAAATTTTATGCTCAGGTACACCTGTGACAATGTGAGGGTCTATTCCTGAAGGTTCAGTTCCATTTCCTAAAAGTAAAATCCCTTGTTCTGAAAAAATATCAACCTTTGACGCAGAATCATCTTTCCCAGAACAACTTATAAGGAATATAAAAACAATAAAAAAGATACGCATTAATAAATTCTCTTTGAAATATTTAGATATATAAATCTTCCCAAAGGATCGTAATACGATGGATATGTATTAGCATTACCAGGAACATAGTTAATTGATTTTCCATTAAGAGGAGGATTTTTATCAAGAATATTATTTATTCCAAAAGAAAAATTAATATCATTTACTAAATCTATTGAGAAATTCATATCCAGGTAATAGTAGCTGGAAAAATCAATGGGATTTTGATTATTTGAATCGTCAACTCCATCTATATAACGCATCGTTAAATTAGACGAGACATCAAACTGAGAAACCTTGTAGATAAAATCTAAAGAAAATACATTTTGAATTTGAGGTGATGGTAATCCGCAAGTATTTTCATATTTGCCTTTGCAATCTTCGATTGGTAGTGATGATCTCAACTGAATATCATTTTTAAGCAAGTATGAAAGAAAATTACTAAGTCTAATTTCCCCAAATTCAACAGAAAATATTTTTGATATATTCAAATCCAAGCCTGAAATATTTTGGCTGGATACATTCAAAAGAGGAGAAGCTATTTTTCCAGAGCCCTCATAAAAAGTTCCGGTAGTTGGATTTCTTTCAATCAAATTACAATAATAAGAAGCTCCTGTTTCAAGGCAATTGTCTAGTATAAAAGATACCTCCGAAGAACCAATCTTATCTTTTAGAGAAATGGAATAAAAATCGATCTCTAAGTCAATCTCATCTGAATAAAGAAAACTTAAACTATTTGTTATGGCTGTTTCAGGTCGTAAATTTAAATTTCCACCAATTAGAGAGTTTATCTGAGTTTGAGTATTTGAAATATTTCCATATAAAGAATCAGTTACGCCAGTTCTAGCACATTCTGAAATAGATTTTAATGGATTAGAGCCTGAACAAGGATCCTTGTCTAAAAAAGCTTGGTTTACTTTTGTTGGGCTGTAAAGATCATTGATATCAGGCATGCGAATTGCTTTTTGTTGAGAAAACTTAAGTGTATATTTTTCTTCAAATAGCTGAACTAAACCTATGTCGTAAGTCAGTGAGTTTTCTTCTAAAGAATAATCTGAATATCTAATACTGAAATTTAAATTGGTATTAGTTGCCAAGGGTAGATAAATCTCAGAAAATAATTCTTTGACTTTTAAACTTCCATACAAATTTGAATGAGGATATTGTTGCCCTGCTCCATCAGAAAAATCATCTGCATTTTTCTTTAAATTTAATTCTCTGTACTCGAGACCCAAGGCCATGTCTAAAGATGGTAATAAAGCATTTTTTGTTGTGAAAGATTTTGAGGTTACAAACCTATACTGATCTTCTGTCAATTCAGCATTAACTTTTAAGTTTGTTGATATATAGTCTAGGGCTTCTTTAGTTACGCCTAAGGCAGCTGAGCTCTTCAAATTTCCATCGCTATTTATAAAAATATTCCATGGCTTGCAATCATTTCCAGAAACACAGGATGGGTTTGATGGCGTACCTGATACTTTTAGAGCATTTATCGCTCTCTGCTTTGAAATATCATTGAAATAAGTGAAGTCTGCGGTAGTTCTAGAACTTTGAAAACTTAAATTATAAAACCACTCATTAGTGATTTCACCGTCAACGTCAAACACAAATCTATTTGTTGAATGCTTAAAATCCTGCTGTCTAGGATTTCCTTCAATATTTCTTCTGCTTATATATAAAGGGGCAGAATCCGATGACGTCAATCCATTGTTAGAACAAATAGAGGTAAATTGCTGAGTTGATAAGAAAGGATTATTACAAGGGAGATCAACAGATAAACTAAAAACGCCAGAATAATCCAATTGTCCAACTGTTTTATGTGACGACTTGAAATAATCAACATTAAAAGTGTGCTTTTCAAGATTTTCAAAAGTTAATAGTATTCCAACGTCGTTTTTTTTATCAGGCCTAAGTAAATGGTTCTTCGATGCAAAATTATAAAATGTTGGACCCGAAGCAAAGGTATTATCTTTTACGTGAAATGTTTTTCCACCAACTTTATTTTCAACGAATTTTCCTTCTGGAGAAGTTGATGAAGCTCGACATTCAGCATTTCCACTTAATGCGCAAACACTTATGTCTCTTTGTGACCAATTCACTTCATCTACTGACCTATAATTAAAATAAGAGGTTAAATGAACATCCTGAAAAATTTCATATCCCAAAGAAAATTGCAATGTATTCGCATGACCGTCTGAGACAGAATTAGGAGCTAGATCATAATTTTTTCTTTCATAATTTGGATCTTCATTTTGGTGGTTATAAAAAGAGTGTTGATATGAAAGATCAATACCAGAAAATTTTCTATTTAGTTGAAAATTAATGACGCCGCCTATAGCGTCTGATCCATAAATAGTTGATTTACCACCAGTAAGAACGTCGATCTGTTTTATCAATGAAAAAGGTATTTGGCTTAAGTCTTGTTCAGCCGTTCCATTCATAGGCGTTCCAGGAGAGAGTCTTTTACCATTCATAAGAATTAAAGTCCTAGTTCCTCCTAACCCTCTTAGGCTGACTGAAGCTGTTCCTGTAGCTTTATTTGAATGAAAATTAGAATTACTCGGATTGATTTGAGGAAGGTAACTTAGGAAATTTTCAATATGAAGAGTTCCGCGCTTTTCAATATCATTTAAATCAAAAGTGCTTATTGGGTTTGCAACTAAAAGTGAAGTTTTTTTTATGACACTACCGGTTACATAAACATTCTCAGAAACATCTGCAATTAAGGTACCAAAAAAAGTAAAGAATAAATAAAATGTAAGTGAATGTCTCATAGAAAAAAATGATTATATTTGATTTAAATAACGATAAAAAATTTTTTTTATTAAATGCAATGTTAAAATTAGATTTTAATGTCATTTCTTAAAGATAAAAAAATTCTAATTGTTGGTGTTGCTAATAAATTTTCTATTGCAGCTGGTATAGCCAAATCTATGTCTGATCAAGGGGCTGACTTATTTTTATCCTATCAAAGCGAAAGATTGTTAAGAAAAGTTACTCAAGTTGGAGACCCATTAGGCTGTAAAAACTATTTTGAATGTGATGTAAGCGATGATAACTCTATAGATTCACTCGTAAAGGAAATTGAAAGTAAATGGGGATATTTAGATGGGATAGTTCATGCAGTTGGTTTTGCTCCAGCAAATGAACTGGATGGTAATTTTGTAGATGTTGCTACTAGAGAAGGATTTAAAATTGCCCATGATATTAGTGTTTTTAGTTTTACGGCTCTTGCCCAAAAAACTATGCATCTGATGAAAAATAGAAACGCATCATTACTTACTCTTTCTTATCTTGGAGCACAAAGAACCTTGCCTAACTATAATGTAATGGGTGTTGCGAAAGCAGCCTTAGAATCCACAACAAGATATCTTGCAAACAGCATGGGTGCTGACCAAATTAGAGTTAATGCAATTTCAGCTGGTCCGGTTAAAACATTAGCTGCTTCAGGCGTAAAAAGCTTTAAAAAAATGCTCTCTTATAATGAGTCAAGAGCTCCTTTAAGAAGAAACATTACGGCTGAAGAAGTAGGAAACGCAGCTGCTTTTCTTTGTTCTGATTTAGCAAGTGGGATAACAGGTGAGATACTTTATGTTGATGCGGGATTTAATATTACCGCTATGGGCGATCTATCTGAAACTAATTGATATAAGAATTAGACTCTAGCTCACTAAAAAATGTATCTAGATAAGATCTTGAATTCAATGACTTCAAGGAAGACTTAGCCGATTCTATATCCTCTTTCTTAGCAAGATTTTTAGAATTTTTAATTTTAGTTAACCTAACGATATAGATATCACCATTTTCTTGAGAAGAAATAAAAACAGGATTTTCAAGATCAACTGTAAATAAATCAGTCAGTAAATTATCTGGTAAAAGACTACTATCTCTTTTAATCAATGAATAAGAGTTAAAATCAGATAACTTATTGTCATTTGCTTTAGATTCATATTTTTCCAATTCTTGTAAAATAGTATCTTGAGCTTGCTCAAGTTGAAGTATCTTTGTAATTACTGGCTGCGCTGCAGATTGAGAAAGTAAAGTTTCTTGTAATAATTCTCTAACTTCAAACAAAAGGAAATTACCTGATTCGTCTTCATAAGGTCCAAAAAATTCAGAGCTTACTTCGTTTTGATCAAACATTTCATCTGAAACATCAAAAGAAAGAAATTCTAATGGAACATTATCCTTACTAAATTGATTAGATTTTTGAATTTTAAGATTCAAGTCAGATTTAAGATCATCTAATTTAAGACCTAGATAATTGTCTTCGATATTCAAAAGAGTTTTATCGAGAATCTCTTGTGATTTATTGGCAAGAATCATTTCTTTTATTTCATTATCTGAGAAAAGAAATTCATTCTTTTCTGTAACTTTTAAAATATGAATAGAATTTGGCATCTCAATAACTTGAGAAATATCGTTAACAGATAAGTTTTCTATTTCTATTTCAAATTTTTCTGGAAGAATTGATCCATCGGTATATCCCAAATCTCCGCCATTACTACTACTTCCAAAATCGTCCGAATATTCCTCAACCAAAGATTTAAAAGATATTGAATCAGAGAGTTTTTGAATAATTTCTTTAGCAATATTTAACTTTTCGTTTCTCTCAACTTCAGAAGAAAAGCTTAATTGAATATGGCTTACTCTTGTTTGAGAATTTTCATCACCCTCTTCTAAAAGATTTCTTTCATCTGTAATTTCTTGATTAGAGACTTCTAAAGAATCTCTATAATTATTTTCATTCAATAAAATAAAATTAATAGCAACTTTTTTCGGTTCGATAAATTTAAATTGATTTTGTTGATAATAATTTAGGATATCTGAATCTGAAATTATTTCTTTTTCAGAAATTTCATTAATGTCTAATTTAAAAAAACTTAAAGATCTTTGCTGATTTGTGGCTTGAATGAAATTTAATGCCGATGAATCTAAAGAGAATTCAGATCTAGAAATAAAATCACTAAGACTATTCGCTATATATTTTGATTTAACTAGCTCTCTGTAATCATTAATAGTTAAACCAAGTCTGGCCATATATCCAGCAAATAGAACTGTATCGAATTCATTATTCGTTTGAAATGAAATATCATTTGCTATGAGGCTATTAATGTAGTCGTCAGAAACATTCATTTTTAAATCTAAAGCTTTTTGATACATCAACTCTTTAGAAATAATTGAATTCCTTGTGATTTCGTTTAGTAGTTCTTCAGAAACATCGCCTTCAGAGAAGAGTGAGGATAGCCTGCTAAATTCTAAGTTGTATTCTCCAAAAGAAATATTTTTACCATTTATTTTTAAAGGAGAATTTGATGGAGCAGATGGATCTGTTAAAAATCCACCAAAAGTTGCTACCAAGCCAAGAATTAAAACTGCAACAATAATTGTTGAGCTAGTCGATGAAAGACCTTTTCTTATGTTTTGAAGAGCTGACATTTTGTGATTATAAAATAAAAACGCGCCCTATAGACATAGGACGCGTTTTAATAAATAAGTTTATAAGCTATCTTTGAGACTTTTTCCGGCTTTGAAGCCTACGCCTTTAGAAGCTGCAATCTGGATAGTTTCTCCAGTAGCTGGGTTTCTGCCCATTCTTGCTGCTCTTTCTCTAACGTTGAAGGTTCCAAATCCAACAAGGGCAACGGAATCTCCGTTACTTAAGGCTCCTGCAATTGAATCAAGGACAGCATCTAATGTTCTGCTGGCTTCTGCTTTTGAGGTGTCAGTTGCATCTGCAACTGATTCTATTAGTTCGGCTTTATTCACTTGTCTCTCTCCTAAATAAAGTGGTTAAAATTCTTTAGACATGATGTCGTTAGAGTGATTTAGACATGTAGACATATATCTGTCAAGCGAGATTTAGAGCCTAAATCACCTTTTTTAATGGGTTTCAAGCTTATCTTTTCTTGTTTTTCTTCTTCTTGAAGATTTAGATGAACTTTCAGATTTTTCGTCCCAAATTTTAGGTTTTTCTGTTAGGACTAGATCAAAAACTTCATCGATCCACTTAACAGGTCTTATTTCTAATTTGGTTTTTATTTTGTCAGGAATTTCTCTGAGGTCCCCAACATTTCCCTCAGGAATTAATACTGTTTTAATGCCTCCTCTTTTAGCGGCTAATAGCTTTTCTTTTAAACCTCCAATTTTAAGAACTTCTCCTCGAAGGGTAATTTCTCCTGTCATAGCAACATCAGCTCTTACAGGAATTTCAGACAAAACTGATGCTACAGCTGTACACATTCCTATCCCAGCACTAGGACCATCTTTTGGTGTTGCTCCTTCTGGAACGTGAATATGAAGATCCCTTAATTCATGAAAATCTGGATTTATGCCTAAAGTCTCTGCTCTTGCTCTAATGACTGAAATTGCAGCCTGAATAGATTCTTGCATAACATCACCCAATTTCCCGGTTTTAATTATTTTGCCTTTACCTTTAAAAGCTGAAGCCTCAATAGTTAAAAGCTCTCCACCCACTTGAGTCCATGCCAAACCGGTTACTTGGCCAATTCGATCTTTATCCTTTGCTTCGCCATAATCAAACTTTTTAACACCTAAAATATCTTCAAGGATTTTTGGAGTGACTTTAATAAGTTTTTTTTCTTTGAGGTCAGCAATCTTTTTGATTATTTTTCTACAAATTTTTGCTATTTCTCTTTCTAAAGATCTTACCCCGGCCTCTCTTGTGTAATAACGAATGACATCTAATATCGAATTGTCAGAAATGCTAATTTCTGTTTCATCTAAACCGTTATTTTTTAATTGTTTTTTAACAAGATAATCTTTAGCTATGCTCAATTTTTCATCCTCTGTGTAACCAGGAAGTCTTATAATTTCCATTCTATCCAGAAGTGGAGCTGGAATATCTAGAGAATTTGCCGTACAGACAAACATCACATCGGATAAGTCATAATCAACTTCAAGATAATGATCATTAAAGGTATGATTTTGCTCAGGATCTAAAACTTCTAAAAGTGCAGAAGACGGATCGCCTCTGTAATCCATTCCCATCTTGTCTATCTCATCAAGCAAAAATAAAGGATTTTTAACGCCAACTTTTGACATTTTTTGAAGGATTTTTCCTGGCATGGAGCCAATATATGTTCTTCTGTGTCCTCTGATTTCTGCTTCGTCCCTTACTCCTCCTAAAGAAACTCTAGTAAATTTTCTACCAGTTGCTCTTGCTATAGACTCACCTAAAGAAGTTTTTCCTACACCAGGAGGTCCAACCAAACACAAAACAGGGCCTTTAAGCTTTGAAACTCTTTTTTGAACAGCAAGATACTCTAGGATTCTTTCTTTTACTTCTTCCAAACCATGATGATCTGTTTCCAACACTTTGCTTGCATTTTCAATATTTTTCTGGATTTTTGATTTCTTTTTCCAGGGAATACTTGTCATCCAATCAATATATCCACGAACTACAGAAGCTTCTGCTGACATAGGAGGCATGAGTTTAAATTTATTTAATTCAGTATTTACTTTTTCTTTTGCATCATCTGGCATACCAGAGTCTTTAATCTTCTTTTCTAGAATCTCTACCTCGTCATCGAGATCATCGCCTTCACCCATTTCTTTTTTTAGAGCCTTCATTTGTTCACTTAGATAATATTCTTTTTGGCTCTTTTCCATTTGTTTCTTAACTCTATTACGAATCTTTTTTTCCATCTGCGTAAGATCGAGTTGAGTTTCTAATAAATTTACTAAATTTTTTGCTCTTTCTTCTAAATCAAGCTCTTCAAGTAAAATTTGTCTATCTGCGATTGATATGGATAAATGACCTACTAAAGTATCTATTAACTTTTCTAACCTTTCTACCGACCTAACTTGATTAGCAATTTCTGGTCTAATTTTTTGAGATGTTTTTGAAAGTTCTCTGAATTGAGACTGTAATGTATTTACATAACTTTTCTTAAGATCATCTTCCATTTCAGAATCTTCAAGAATATCAACCTCAGCCTCTAATATATCTTTTCCAGCAATTAAATTTTGTAGTTTTGCTCGTTTGATTCCTTCTACAAGGACCTTGTATGTACCGTCAGGAAGTTTAATCAATTGCAATATAGTAGATACGGTTCCAATATCATATAAATCTTTTAAAACAGGATTTTCAGTATTTGCTTCTTTCTGTGCAACCAACATGACAGATTTATCGTCTGACATGGCTTTTTGAAGAGAATTGATTGATGATTCTCTACCTACAAATAAAGGTGTAACAACACCCGGAAAAATTACAACATCTCTAAGGGGGACTAATGGAATATTCATAATAACCTCTCTCTTTTATATAGGGTCTTAAGAAAAAAATACAAGTTACTGTAATTTTTTTGAATCTAAATCAGTTTCGTATACCAATAAAGGTTTTGAGTCACCTTTGATACAAGAAGAATCCAAGACAACTTTTTCAAGATTCTGAATAGACGGGACTTCGTACATTGTATCCAAAAGAGATTTTTCTAGAATTGATCTCAATCCTCTAGCACCGGTTTTCATTTCAATTGCAAGTTTAGCTATCTCTAATAGAGCATCGTCTCTGATATCAAGTTCTACTTCTTCCATTTCGAAAAGTTTTTTAAATTGTTTCGTTAAAGAATTTTTTGGTTCTGTAAGAATTGTAACGAGAGCATCTTCATCAAGCTCATCTAAAGTGGCCATTACTGGTAGCCTACCAACAAATTCAGGAATTAAACCATATTTAATTAAATCTTCAGGTTGAGAATTCTTTATTATTTTTGAATCAAAACCTTTTGTTTTCTTCTTTACAGATGCTTCAAACCCCATACCTCTATCTTCAGATCTTGCTTTTATTATCTCTTCTAAACCTGAGAAAGCTCCTCCACAGATAAATAAGATATTTGATGTATCAACTTGTAAAAATTCTTGTTGAGGATGTTTTCTTCCACCTTGAGGTGGAACTGAAGCTGTAGTTCCTTCTACAAGTTTTAATAAAGCTTGTTGAACGCCTTCGCCAGAGACATCTCGTGTGATCGAAGGGTTATCAGATTTTCTAGAAATCTTGTCTATTTCATCAATGTAAACAATTCCGACCTGAGCCTTTTCAACATCATAATCGCATTTTTGAAGAAGTTTTTGGATGATATTTTCAACGTCTTCACCTACATAACCAGCTTCAGTTAATGTCGTTGCATCTGCAATAGTAAAAGGAACATCTAAGAGTCTTGCTAAGGTTTGTGCCAAAAGGGTTTTACCACTTCCCGTTGGTCCTAACAGAAGAATATTGCTTTTGCCTAATTCAACATCTTCAACGGAAGACTGTGAATTTTTTAATTTTTTGTAATGATTATAGACCGCTACTGCTAGGGTCTTTTTTGCAGATTCTTGTCCAATTACGTAATCGTCAAGAATTGCTTTGATTTCTTCTGGAACAGGTAATTTTTCTTCAGAAGATTCTTGATTAGCTTCAGCGAGATCTTCTTTAATAATATCATTACAAAGTGATACACATTCATCGCAAATGTATACAGATGGTCCGGCAATAAGTTTTTTTACTTCAGATTGGTTCTTTCCACAGAAAGAACAAAATAATTTTTTATCTGCTTCTTGATTTTCAGACATACCTATTTATCTCTTTTATCAATAACTTTATCTATTAAACCATATTTTACGGCTTCATCACCGCTCATGAAATTATCTCTTTCAGTATCTTCAATCACTTTGTCAATCTCTTTTCCACTATGATGAGACAGAATCTCATTCAATTTAGTTCTGATTTTAAGTATTTCTTGAGCATGAATTTCTATATCAGTTGCCTGTCCTTGAAAACCTCCTAAGGGCTGATGAATCATTATTCTAGAATTAGGTAAAGCAAACCTTTTTCCTGTCGTCCCTCCAGTAAGTAAGATTGCACCCATGCTTGAAGCTTGACCTATGCATAAAGTACTTATATCTGGCTTTATATAGGACATCGTATCGTAGATAGACATTCCTGAAGTTACTGAACCGCCTGGTGAATTTATATAAATATTAATATCTTTTTCAGGATTTTCAGCTTCAAGAAATAGTAACTGTGCTACAACCAAATTTGCCATGTGGTCTTCTATTGGACCGGTGATAAAAATAACTCTTTCTTTGAGAAGTCTAGAATAGATATCAAAAGCCCTCTCTCCTCTTGGTGTTTGTTCTACGACCATTGGAACTAGCTGATTTTTTATATTTGTCATAATTCTAATTTAACCCATTGAAACTATTTCTTCAAAACTTAACAATTCTTCTTCAACTTTTGATTTATTTTCTAAGTATTCTGCTACTTTATCTTCTAATACGAGAGACTCAATATTTTTTAGTTGTTCTTCATTACCATATATCCAATTGACATATTGTTCAGGATCTTTGAATGACTTAGATTTATCTTCGATTTCTTTCTTCAGAGTTTCTTTATCTACAACAATATTATTTTCTTCAATTAATTTATTTATTAACACGCCTAGTCTGACTCTCTTAAGAGCATTATCTTTAAAATTATCAATTGGAAATTTATCCTCTTCTAATTTACTAGTATCCATTCCCATTTGTTGAGCGGCGTTATTTCTTAAGTTATTTGCCTCGGAAATAATCATACTTTGAGGAATATCAATTTGGTTTGAACTTTCAAAAGTATCAAATATTCTCTGTTTAGTTTTTGTTTTTAAATTTGCTTTTAAATCAGTCTGAAGTTGTTCTTCGATCTTTTTTTCAAAATCTTCTTTAGTTTCAACATCCATATTTATAGATTTAAAAAATTCCTTATCAAGATTTGGTAGTTTGACTTGTGAAACTTCCTTCATTTTTATTTTAAATACTACCTTTTGGCCCTTTAAATTTTCAGCTTGATAGTCTTCAGGAAAAATTACTTCAATTTCTTTGGCATCTAAAGCTTTCATCCCAATAATTTGCTCTTCAAAACCTGGAATCATTGTGTTTGAACCAAGTTCAAGAGAATAATCTTGTGCTTCACCGCCTTCAAATTTTTCTTCATTTAAAAAACCTTCAAAATCAATTTTGACAAAATTTCCTTCCTTACTTTTTTCATCTACTGGTTCAGCCTTACCATATCTCTTTAGAACTAAATCAATAGCTTTTTTCACATCTTCATTTGAAATTTTTGAGATAGGCTTTTTAAAAAATAAAGGACCCATTTTGGTTAAAGAAAACTCTGGATAAATTTCATAAGAAACTTCAAATTTTATATCGTTTTTGATCTCAAATGATTCTGGAGTAAAGCTAGGTTGACCTACAACAGGTATATTTTCTTCGGAAATTTTCTTATAAAAGATATCTCCCATTTTATCCATGATAAGTCGTTGTTTAATTTGATCCCCATAATACTTTTCAATAACATCTATAGGCGCTTTGCCTTTTCTAAATCCTTTCAGGTCAGATGAAGATTGCTGAGATAAAAGCCTTTTTTTAAAATCACTTTCAAGATCTTTGGATAAAATTTTTAATTTAATTTTTTTTTCTAGATTGTTTTTTTTTGTTCCGAACATAATTTCCTTCATTTTTTGGGGTGGGCGATGGGGCTCGAACCCACGACAACCGGTACCACAAACCAGTGCTCTACCAACTGAGCTACGCCCACCATTTAGTGGCCTCCCGGGCAGGATTCGAACCTGCGACCCTCTGCTTAGAAGGCAGATGCTCTATCCAGCTGAGCTACCGGGAGTGAATTTTTTGCTATTGTATAAAAATACTTACAAATAGTCTTTACTTACCAAAGTTAACTAATGAGCCAAAGACGAATCTTAAAATCTTGTTAGGAATAAATTTAGATATGAATATCATTGTTTTATTGAAACCACCCCTTACGACATATATTTCCTTTCCCTTTATACATGCCTCTACTCCTTGAACTGCAACTTGTTTGGCAGACATCAAAAATAGGGACGGTACGTCTGAATATTGCATATTAAATCCAGCTCTTTCGTTGAAACCTGTTTCAGTAAAACCTGGGCAAAGAGCACAAACATGTACATTAAATTTCTTGTAAGTACTATTGAGGGTGATTGTAAATTCGTTAACAAAATTCTTTATATTTCCATAAATACCAATAGCTCCGCTTCCGCTTGGAATTATTCCCGCTATTGAGGAAACTTGAAGAATTTTTCCAGCTTTTCTTTCTTTCATATCTTTTATAAAAAGACGCGTTAGTTTGACTAAAGAGCTCAATAAAACATTCAGAAAGTCATCAAGCTTATCAAGATCATATAAATCAAAATCTTCTGTAAAGCCATATCCAGCATTATTGACCAGAAAATCAACTTTATAGTTATTGCTATGACAAAAATCATAAATCTCCTGAGGACTTTCAGGTCTAGCCAAATCTTTTGCCAAAACTATTACTTTTGAATTTGAGTTAGACTCAACTTCTTCTTTTAAATTCATTAAATTGTCTTCTCTTCTGGCTGTGATGATAATTTGCATATCAAATTTAGATAGATATTTGACTATTTCGTATCCAATTCCTGAAGAAGCGCCTGTTACAAGGGCAGTTTTATTTTTTAAATAAGTCATAATTTTCTGGTCGGGGTGGAGGGATTTGAACCCCCGACATCCTGCTCCCAAAGCAGGCGCGCTACCAGGCTGCGCTACACCCCGTTAAATTTCAAATAAGGGGTGGTATGATAACAAATAACCATGACTATAGTACTCGACGGAAAAAAATTATCTTTGGAATCAGAAAAAGATTTCTCTAAACGTGTTGAAAAAATAAAAGCTAAAGGTCATTCAACTCCCATTTTGGCTACTATTTTGGTTGGTAGTGATCCTGCTTCAGCAACTTATGTAAAGATGAAAGGTAACGCTTGTAAGAGAATTGGAATGGACTCTTTAAAAATCGAACTAAATAAATCTATATCAACTACAGAGCTAATCGAAAAAATTATGGAACTAAATGCTAACAAAGACGTGCATGGAATTTTATTACAACATCCTGTTCCGGATCATATTGATGAAAGATCTTGTTTTGATGCAATTGACATAAACAAAGATGTAGATGGAGTAACTAGTTTAGGATTTGGAAGAATGAGCATGCAAGAAGAAGCTTATGGTTCCTGCACTCCTTTTGGAATTATGCGTCTCTTAAAAGAATATAAAATTCCCTTAGAAGGAAAAACAGCGGTTGTTGTAGGAAGAAGCCCTATATTGGGAAAACCCATGGCGATGATGTTATTAAATGAAAATGCAACAGTAACTATTTGTCATTCTAGAACAAAAAATTTACCTGAAATTGTATCAAGAGCAGATATTATAGTCGGTGCAGTTGGAATTCCTAAATTCATCAAAAGTGAGTGGATCAAAGACAATGCTATTGTTATCGATGCGGGATATCATCCTGAAAAATGTGGTGATATAGATCTTGAGGACGTCGTTTCAAGGTCATATGCTTACACTCCCGTTCCAGGTGGAGTTGGGCCGATGACAATCAATACTCTTATAATGCAAACTTTAGAAAGCTGCGAAGCTCAATTAGGCCTTGATTAATTTTTCCAGTACTCATCTTTAAGAAGTCTTTTATAAAGCTTTCCAGTTGGGTGTCTAGGAAGCTCTTCTCTAAAATCTATGGATTTAGGACATTTCACATGAGAAATATGTTCTCTACAATAAGCCATTAATTCAGCTTCAAGATCTTCTCCTGCAAGATTCATATTTTCAGGCTGCACTACAGCTTTTACCTCTTCGCCCATTTCTTCATTAGGGACTCCAAAAACAGCAACATCAGCCACTTTAGGATGCATTATTAATGCATCTTCTGTCTCTTTAGGATAAATATTCACACCTCCGGAAATTATCATAAAAGCCTTTCTATCGGTTAAGTAAAGAAAACCTTCATCGTCCAGATATCCAATATCTCCCAGAGTTGTATAACCTTGTTTAGATGTTGCACCTTTAGTTTTTTCTTTGTCATTATGATAAGAAAAACCATTAGCAGTAGGTCCTTCAAAATAAATTGTTCCCTCTTCACCTACAGGAACTTCATTTTGATCATCATCTAATATATGAATTGGGCCTAATAAAGATTGTCCAACTGTTCCTTTATGAGAGAGCCATTGCTCGGAGTTACATGCTACAAAACCATTAAATTCAGTTCCTGCATAATATTCATGAATTATTGGACCCCACCAATCTATCATTTTTTCTTTCACTTCAACTGGGCATGGGGCTGCAGCATGAATAGCTATTTGATGTGATGATAAATCATATTTATTTAAGATCTCCGGGTCACTTTTTAAGAACCTGATAAACATTGTTGGAACCCATTGACTATGAGTAATTTTGTACTTCTCAATTGCGGCTAATGTAGCTTCAGGATCAAATTTTTCTAAAATAATACTAGTTGCTCCCAAGGCAAGAAATCCTGTATTGAAACCCATAGGTGCTGAGTGATAAAGAGGAGCTGGAGATAAGTATACTGAATCTTCATCAGCAGAATATAATCCTTGGACGACTCTAGTAAGGCCTAAATCATCATCATCAGCTTTATAAGGTAAAGGACTAAGATTTATTTCACGGCTTACACCTTTAGGCTTTCCAGTTGTTCCAGACGAATATAACATAGCAGCTCCTTGGCACTCATCCTCTATCGATGTAAGTGGCATATTTTTTATTTCTTCCTCAAAAGATTTAAAGTCATCCATTGTTCCATCAAGCATAAATTTGTGAACTCCTTCTAAAGAATCAGCTAATGACTTTGCAGATTCCTCAAGGAATTTACTGGTAATGAAAACTTTTGCTCCACAATCCTTAACAATATATTCGACTTCGCTTGCCTGAAGTCTCCAACTTATAGCTGTATACTTTAGTCCACTTCGATAAGCTGCAAATGCAATTGGAAAAAATAATTTATGATTTTCCATCATAAAAGCCATACTATCACCGGGTTTAAGGCCTAAAGATCTAAATAATTGAGCACCTTGATTTGATAATTCATTCAATTCTTGATGAGTGATTACGTCTCCACTTCCAGCCATGATAATTGCTGGTTTATTCTTTAATTTAGGTCCGTTTATTCCTGGATGCATGCCCTCTCCTCTAAATAATGTAAAATTAAGCTTATAAGTTAATTTAAATAATTTTTACATGCAAGATTTTAAAAGGTTTCCAGTCATATGTAGTGTTGGAGGTATAAACTCAGCTGGAAGGTCTTCTTTTGATTTTTCATACAAACGTCTTGTTATGGATAGTCTTGATACGGCATCTAAAGAATTAATAATTAAGGACTTAAATTCGTTAACCAATTCTGAAATTTCATCAGAGCAAGATATTTTAGAAAAAACTTTAGTAAGAAAGGTTAATTCAGATCTTTTTGATCCTGAATTATTAATGAAAGATGTTATGAATGTTAATGCTGCAGGTCAACTGCCTGAAGGAACAAATCTTTCAAATATGTATAACTCCAGACAACATCCTAAAGGAATTCAAATGACTATATTTGGAGTTACAGATTGCTTGAGGAATCTTGGTAAGGATTGGGAAACTCAACTCAGACCATTATTGGATCCAAAAAAAATAGGAGTTTTTTCTGGTCCTGCAATAGGACAACTTGACTATGAAGGAATGGGAGGACTTTTACAATCAAGAAAAATTGGTAAGAGAGCCACCTCTAAACACTTATCAATGTCCTTAATAGGTATGTCAGCAGATTTTATAAATGCTTACGTATTAGGTTCTTTAGGAAAGACAGGGACTGTAGCTGGAGCTTGTGCAACTTTTCTATATAACTTGGACTTAGCCTTAAAAGGAATAAAAAATAATGAATTAGATTTTTCAATAGTTGGATCTGCAGAAGCGCCTGTAAATCCTGAAATAACAGATGGTTTTTTAGCTACAACGGGAATTGCAGATGATAAAAAAATTCTAGAAATGCAGTTAAGAAATGATGATGAAAACTCCGATGAAGTAGACCATAAAAATGCCTGTAGGCCTTTTGGAGATAATGCCGGAATGATTTTAGGCGAAGCGGCTCAATTTGTAGCTGTCACAACTTTAGAGTTTGCTTTAGAAAATGGACTCAAAATACTTGGCGGTTTTACTGACGTAGCTATAAATGCGGATGGATTTAAAAAATCTATTAGCTCTCCAGGTATTGGTAACTACATAACGATGGCTCAATCTCTTTCTAATACATTGAAAATAGGGTGTTCTATTCAAGAAAGTATTGTAATTGCTCATGGAACAGGCACCTTCCAAAATAGAAGTACTGAATCTGATGTCTTGAATAGAGTTGCTGATGGATTTGAATTAAAAAATTGGAAGATTACAGCTTTGAAAGGTATGTTGGGTCATACAATGGGTCCTGCTGCTGGAGATGAATTAATAACTGCTATAGGAATTTGGAACCATGGTTTAATTCCTGGAATAAATACAACTAAAAAATTGGCCGATGATGTATTTTCAGATAATTTAGATTTTTGTCTCAGTACCACGAAAGTTGATATAGAAAAAATAGATGCGATCTATTTAAATGCCAAAGGTTTTGGAGGAAATAATGGTTCTTGTGGAGTTGTAAGTCCAAATTTTATCAAATCAAAAATAAATCAAAAAGAATTAAAAAATTATGAAACAAAACTTGCTGAAACTGAAGAGAATAGAGCAGTTTATTTTGAGGAAAGTAATAGTGGTAAATACGATCTTATTTATCGTTTTAAAGAGGAAATTCTTGATCCAGCAAGTGATATGAAAATAACGAAAGATAAGATATCTATCTCAGATTATAAAGATATTGATTTATAAACTACCTATCCAAAAGTTTATCTTTGGGGAATAGTCTTCCGATTAAAGGTATGAGAGGGAGAAGGTAAATATATTTTTTTGGAAAAAACCTCTGAATTCTATCAAACCAACGAGCATCTCCGCCAACTAAGATTCTTTTATTTTTTTTCTTAATATTTTTTAAGATAATTTTTGCTGCTGTATTGGCATTAATTGGGGCTTGATTTTTAAATATCTCCCCTACCTCTTCTTTTGATTTTGCTTTAGGACCAAACAAATTAGGTCTTTCATCCTCTTTTTCAAGGTCTATTTCCAACCTTTCGTTTTTAACACCGTAATTAGCAATATTAGTACCAATGTGACCTGGATGAACTGAATATACTTCCACTGGAGAATCCTCCATCTTCATCTCCAAAGCTAAAGTTTCAGTAAAAGCTCTAACGCCATACTTGCCAACATGATAAATGGATTGTGTAGGAACAGATAAAAGTCCAAAAATAGACGAAGTATTTATTATAGCTGCCTCTGGTCTTTTTTTAAGATGGGGTAAAAAAGCTCTAGTTCCATTTATCACTCCGTGAAGAAGGATTCCTAAACCCCAATCCCAATCTTCATCTGTTGAATCTTCTACTGTTTGAGATAATGCGACTCCTGCATTATTGAAAACCATATCAACAGCGCCATGTTCATCGATCACCTTCTGAGGTAAGGCAAAAACAGCTTCTTTATCACTTACATCTATTACATGCTTAGATACGCCCACATTATAATTTTTTAAAAGTTCAGCAGTTTCGTTAAGCGTGTCTTCATTCCATTCTGCTAAAGCTATATTAGATCCTAATTTAGCCAGTTCTATAGCAAGTTCTCTGCCCATTCCAGATCCTGCTCCAGTTATAACAGCAACTTTTCCTTCAAAATTTTTCATATGATCCTCCGCTTAATTAATATAATTTATGACAGTAGGACTGTCCAATCTTTAATAAATGATTTAAATATCGATAACTTTTTTGGAACTTAAGAAGTTTAATATAGGATCTAAAGTCAGCCCCTGAATAGTAGTCTCATCGCCCTTAGTAGATAAAAATAAATTCTTTCCAAGAGATTCAAATCTATATGCTCCACAAGCCATAAAAGGTTCATCTTCATCAATATAGTCCATTATTTCTTTGTCAGATAAAGTCTTCATTGTAAGAGCTGCTTGAGCATAATGAGACCAAATTTCTTTACCTTCCCTGCAAATACTTATACCGCAATTTTGAT
>Ga0228615_1000652_pt1 | contig 18396 bp, 24 predicted proteins | sample 16DmetaG_FD_190530 | JGI IMG/M metagenome (GOLD analysis project Ga0228615, IMG submission 190530) | Seawater microbial communities from Monterey Bay, California, United States - 16D | ecosystem: Environmental > Aquatic > Marine > Coastal | place: USA: California | collected 2016-10-17
TCAATACCTTTTGGTTCTTTAAATGTTAAATTTTCTAAAGCTAATTTATCTATAGCTGGTTGCTTTTCCTCTGAATCTAAATAATGAAATGCTGCAGACATATAATCTCTTGCTAAAACAAGTTTCTTCTGCCACCAATGTGGAAAGTCTACCTCTCCATCAAAGTTATCATAACGTTGTAATTTCTTATATAGTTTAGCTGCATATTCAGCTGTCTCTAATGCTGAAGCACCTAACATATTAGGCTCATCATCTTGATGACCTATATCTTTATCTTCATCTTGTCTTGGATCGTCATGCCATCCTGCTTCATAGTCAGCATCATTCTTAGCATCTTCTTCTGCATCTTCATTGACATTAGGAATATTGGTATCTAATATATGTACTCCGTCTCCTTCTAAGTCGTCTATTACTCCGGCATCGAAATCTTCTTTTTTAAAGTACATAAATATACCGTCTGGATCATCGTTTAATTCATAATTTATACCATGTAAATCATTAAAGATGACTTGTGCTTTATTTTGAGATGCAGCATCTTTAGGTATCTTTATATAGTACATACCTTCTGGAGCTTCTGATACTTCTCCTTCATTCATAGATTTAAAATGCTTTTGTAGTTCATTTGCAACTACGTCAACATTTACTAAAGCTTCACCAGATGGTTTAACACCAACATCGGTAATTTCTTTATCAAAAGAAAAATCAGTTAAATGTAAAGTATCATCTGTAATATAAAAAGAAAAAGAATCTTCTGGACCTTCTCCTTTATAGTTGACCTGAATATCAAAAGAATTTTCTTCTATGTTTTTAGCTTTCATAGATTTAACCGAATCTCCTAAAGACTTTAAACTAATAGCTACTGCCTTACCTACCTTTTTAGCAATAGATTTAGTTTCCTCTACTGAGAATTTAATTCCTTCTTGTTCTTTGATTTCTTCTCCGTCTATTCCTTTTATAGCTTTAACATCATCTGCATCTTTTAATGCATCAGTTTCATCATCGCTCATTGCTACTGCAGTTGTTTGTCCTTTCTTAGGAGTAACTAAGTAAGTCTTAGATTGAGCTTCAGCAAGTTTTTTGGTTAAAGATTCTTTTAAAATAGTAAGTTTGTTGATTTTGGCTTGGGCCTCTTTATTATCGATGTTTACACCGTTTTTAAATTTCTCTAAAGTTAATTCACATTTAGATAAACGGTCTTTTATCTCTTGGTAGGTCATTTGCAAATGTTTTATTATATACGTATATAAATAAATAGATTAACTATCCCAAATAACGTTTTTGAACTTCTCCGGAGAAAGTCCGAAATAATCCGTACGCCATTTAGTTTGTTCGAAGAAATCTAAATTAATCCATTCGTTTTTTTTCTTCCATAATGTAATGGCAACATCGTCCCAATCTTGATTTGTGACAAATGTCTCTATTTCTTCTTTTTTCTCTATTACTTGATCATAATTAAAAGCGTCCCATTCGTAATGAAATACCTCAAAAACTGCATCTTCTGATACATAATCAATAGATACATCGATACCCCATTTAGGTTTCATTTTTACTAGTTTATACAACATGGGGTTAGTTTCAGCTACTGCTTCTAATTGATCTAAAGCACAGGAACTAAATCCTTTTCTTTCAAATAAGTCACAATGGTTAAAATGTGCTCCTGATCTTTTATTCCATATAATCCACTCATGTCTTATACAGTCTTCATGTCTACGTTCTACAGGTTCATATCCATTACGGACTAAAAAAGCTTGTTCAGCTTTTGTAAGATGATAACCATTTTGATCAAATAAATCTACGCAATAAGGATCTTTAAGAGTGTTAATATCCTCTGTAGCATCTAAAAAGAATGCTTCTCTGCGTAACATATTACCTGTTATAACCATTTACTTTTTTTTACCGCTCTTCATATTAGCACACCAGTGGTACATCTTAGCTTTCTCACCTGATGCATTCTTAGCCTTTCTACGAAGATCAGTAACAGAACCATTACAACTAGCACCAGACTTTTTTACACGACCGGGTCTTGACTTACCTTTCTTCTTTCCATCTTTGAAGTTTTCGGTAGCAAGTATCTCTCCGATCATCTGTGCTAGTGTTAGTCTTGTCATTATTTCTTTTTCCAGATTTCACCTCTTCTACATCTTACTACTGCTCCTGAAGCATAAGCTGATGGCCATGTATCGTATTTACTTTTAGCTAATCTAGTACATCTATCGTCTTTCTCAGTAATAGTATTTTCGTTCTTAAGTTCAGCAATAGTACCAACTACTAAGTTTTTAACATCTTCTTTAGTCATTTCAGAATATTGTGTAGCTTTTGGAACTTTAGATCTTTGTTTATCTTTTGGATCACTTTTACGTGCTCCTCTTTCTTTTGCATCTGCAGACATTCTACCTTTAACTAAATTACCTGATTTAGTAAAGTAGTGTCCTGCTGGTGCTTCTTTAGTTTCTTTTACCTTATCAGGATTAAGAGCAACTAGTTTATCTGCTTCATCATCCCTGCCGCTTCTTCTTAAGTAATCTATATAGCGTTGATCTTCTTCTTTAGGTCCATCATCTTGCTTTTCCTTACCAAAATTATTAGCAAGCCAGTTTAGTGTTTTTTCTTCTGACCAATTCCAATGTCCCATTATGTAGTCAACTAACTCTTGACCTTTAATTGCTCTTTCATTACCTTCGCCTTCTTTCTTTAGTGCATTACCTGCTTTCTTTGCATCTTTATAAGCATTAGAGTTGCCATGAGATGATTTCTTTCCTGCTTTTTTCTTAGCATTTATATTAGCCCAAAGGCCTTCTTTCTTAACTGTTGCTTTTTTTGTATTTTTCACGACTGTCTTTCCTTTACTTCCTGCTTTCTTTTTCTTTGCTGCAGTAGCGGCTCTTTGGCCTTTAGTTAAACTTTGTGCTTTTGCTTTTGGTAAGCATCTATCAGGGTTCTTTTTATTTTTAGAGGTACCGCAATCACCAGCTATTTTACCAGAAGAAGATATACGTACCCACTTCTCTTTTTTAAACCAGTCCCTTAGAGACTCTAATGTAATATTTTTTACTTCACTACTGGTCATTACTATCCTAATTTGTCTGAATGCATCATTAACATTCTTATTACAATACCTGCAATTGTACCAAATATAATCCATAAAGCTCTATTAACTCCTGCTTTCCAGTTTTTGAGTTCTGCTAGTTCAGCAATATAAGTATTATATTCTTTTTCTCTACCCTCTTTTTCTAATCTAAATTCAGTATTTTTGTTAGTATTTACTATTACTCCGTTATCGGGGTTTAGTAGTGTACGCTTCAAATCTGACACATCTTCCTTCATTTTTTGAAAATCATTAGCCATCTGTTTTAACTCACCATTAGGCATATGAGTCTTAACATGTTTTATTTCAGCTAAAACTGATTCTAGGATTTCTTTCTGGGTCATGGAATATATTTTTATATAAATATCTTAAGAAAAGTTAGTCTTTACGACTTCTAAATATTTATCTAAGTTTTTTAAAGCTTCTTCTTTAGCTTTAGTTTTATCGTCCCAATCTTCTACATCTCCTTGTTCAGTGACATAGGTAGGAGAGTACTCTACAAATTGAGTAACATAACTTTTTAAATCTTTTACAAACCCTTCCATATTACCAGTCATCATTTCCTTTTCATACTTTTCATATAAACCGGCTTTACGTAATTCAGCTTCATAATCAACAGTACAGTCAAAGCAAAATCCATGTATCTTATACATTTTTTTAGCTAACCAGTGTTTCATTGAACCGCCACATTTAGGACAAGTAAGAGGAATTTTAACTGCTTTTCTTGCAGAATCTAACTTAGTTACATTTTGCTTTATACCGTTTTTAATGGTCCAAGTTTTACCAGACTCTTCCCATATGTCTCCTTCTTTATGTTTAGTATGTGATTTCTGATATCCTATTTGAGATTTAGTTTTAGCTGTAAAGTCCTTACTTACTATATTTCTAACTCTCTGTACATCGCTCTGCTTAAATTCTTTTTTAAGAACGTTATCACTCATAACCTAACTCTTTTAATTTTTCTATAACATGGTTAACGTTACCGTCTTTACATCTTATAGCTATACCGCCTTTAGATGCCCATTCATTTATATTTGACTTTTTATCGTCTATTAATATACTATTTTCATTTGCATATCTCTGTTTATCAGCTGAGTATGCCATTATTACTTTTGGTTTAGGGTTTAGATTATTCTTAGCCCATAATTGTTTACCTAATCTAGAATTATTATGTCTAGAAGGAGATGTTAATAAATCTGGTCGGTAAGGTGATATAAAGTTCCATAGCTCTTTTCCTTGAGGCATCCAATCCATTCCAACCCAAAATCTAACTCCAATTTTATTATCTATAAGTTCCCAAAATGCAGGAAGACCTTTTTCTTTCTCATATACTTGTGGATGCATTCCACTAAAGTGTTCAAACCTTTTTTCAAAGTCCGTCAATACACCGTCCATATCACAGTATATCTTATACTTTGGTTTTTCTTTTACTTCTGGAAGCGGATATGCCTCTAATAAATCTACTATACTTTTGTTCATAACCTTTGTTTTATACCTAATGCTGGTAGACGTTTATTCCAAAGGTCCTTTATCTTAGGTCTTTCTTCTGGTGTTACTTTAGCTTTTTTAAAATAATCATCAACTACATCTGCAAATGGAGTTTTAGATTTTTTAGCTTTGTAATACATACCTTGAATCATTGCATCTACTTCTTTAGGAAGTTTATAATATTCATCTTTATCTAATAACCCAGCATCAATTAAAGCTCTTAAGTCTTCATCATCTGGGATATATTTACCTTGTTTTAAATTTTCACCATCTTGTGTTAGGTGTTCTATTTCATGCCTTACAACATCTTTAAGATCAAAAGATAATTCTTTCCAGTCTACATTTTTTGGTAATTCGAAAACTACATTAATGAGAGGTTGTATTTCATCTCCATCTCGATCATATCCAGCGTTTGCTCCTCCATCTACACCGTACCTGTCGTCGGTCAACTTCATATAAACATTAAGATCGAACTCTAGGTTATGTTCATAATCAGCATCTGGTTCAGGACCGATACGGAAAGTATCTTTTACTTCTTTACCTTTTTCATAGGCATCTTTAAATATTTTAAATACAGCAGAAGATAAATCGTTTGAAATTTTATCATATTTTCCTTCTGCCATAACTTTATTATTTTTAATACTATCTTCCCAGTTTCTAAAAGTAATGTTACCTTGCATGTAAGCTTCAGCTTCTATCTTAAGTAAATTATTATCACTTGTAGTATCTGAGGTTTGTATATTATTAAGTCTGCCTTCTAAGTTTTGTATATGATGAACCATTTCATGTGAAAAAGACCTAACTATATCTTTATTGTGTCTTCCATCTACAAATAAAACTATTTCTTTTACATTAGGGTCATAATAAGCTGTCTTACCAAAAAAGTTTTCAGAGTTATCTTCATCATGTCTAATCTTTATTTCGGGTAGAGGAGTTATGTTCATCTTTTTATCAAGCATGTACTCAACTAATGATGTAATATAGTCTTTTAATTCTAGCTCATTTACTTTTTTATATCCAGAACCATAAGGTGCTGCTTTTCCATCTTGAGGATCTGCAGTTTCTTTCATTTCAGGATGAAACATAAACTTAATTATCTTAGCATCTTTAGCTACCTCTTTCCCGTCTATCTCTATACCAATTGGGTAAGGTTTAGTTTTATCATCTGCCCAATATGCTACATCGTAGCTTTTATCTTTATTATTAGTTACTAATAAACCTCTATTGTAAGTATCTTCTTCAGCTTGAAGGACAACCATTTTATCAATAGGTAAAATATAATCACCCATTAACTTTATATCACCTTCATCATACCCGTCTTTATTATACCTATTTTCTTCGTTAGTAGTAAACATTTCTTCAAAAAGATTTTCCATCTTTTCGTTCATTACCTCTGATATAATATTATCTTTTAACATCTTAAGTATAGATAGTAGTTCTTCTCTTTTTAACTGCTTTGGGAAAAAGTCTCTTAATTCATCTAAGTTACCACTTAATGCAGCTTTACGGAGATCACTTGCTCTAACGTTATTACCTTTCGCTGCTGGTATAACTAAACCCTGTACATGTGGAGTATTGGTAAAAGTAGTTATTCTTCTTAAATCTACTAAATCATCTTCACTTCTTATTCCTGTTATAGCATAAAAATCTTTATCGGTATTTGCTTTAGCATATTCTTTAGCAGCAAACATAGGATTCTTTTCACCATCCATAACTTCTATCCCAGGTAAATATTTAGAGTATATTTTCCATATCGCCATAGATTCACCTTTAGTAATTCCATTTCTTTCTCCTCCTCCAGGAAATACTATTACCTTATCTATTTTATCTACTATACTCTTTTTTCCGGAAAGAGAGGATGTACCTGCATCTTTATAATTGTCTTTTGTATATACCTGACCACCATGAGTACCATTAAGTAAACTCTTAACGACTTCAAAATGACCTCTATGAGGTGGTTTAAATGCTCCTGGGTATAATGCTATCATAAAAACGCTTGTACTTTTTGATCTATTTCTTGAGGAGATGAATGTTGTAATAGCTCTTGAAACTTAGGACTATATAACATATCTGCAATACTATCTAATACTGCATTATTTTTTTCGTCTGAGCTTGCTTTACCTTGTCTGTATTTTTTAACAGCATCTTTAAGTTTATCTTCTCCAGGACCTGCACCAATCTTTTTATATGATTTTAAGAAAGCAGTCTTAAGAGCTTTATCTTCAGATCTATTACCTTTATCCCAATCTACGTTTACAACAGCTTTGTTAAACTCTTGTTCCTCTTCTTTAGACATTACTACCGGTTTAAAGAAAGAACTTTTACCGGCTCCTGTTTTTTCGTTATAAGCTTTCAAATAATCTTTAATACCATTAACTCCATTTTTAGCTGCAGTATTAAATGCTTCTATTTCTTTTTTAAATTCTCCTCCTCTATCATTTACAAATATAGAAAAGTTACCTTTAAGTTTTGTTCTGAAGTTTTCTATCTTTTGATAAGCATTTCTCCAAGTAGTAAATACAGAAGAAGCAGGTATATTTCTACCTCTTTTAAAGTTAGATATATAAGATATCATAGGGTGAGTATAAACCATAACCATATATACGTCGTACCCGCCTTTAAGGAGTTTATCTAAATTTTCCCCAAACTTAGCTCCTGAAGCTGTAGTATCCCAAACTAAACTAGTTTTGGATTCTGCCGCTGCTAGTACGTCCTTTTCCACCTGACGACTGGCTGCCCCTAGATTGTTGTGGTATGGATGGTCTGGATCCTCCACGTATTTGTCTGGGTTGTACTGCGTTAGGCTGCCTAAGTCTAGTTGGTTGAGAAGGTACGACTTCCCTGAGCCTGCTCCTCCCGCCATTATAACGGCTTTGGGTTTGTTGCGGTCTTCTAGAATTATTGATGTTAATTTCATTTCTTCTACCTTGGTTTATTCTTATTCTATCTTCTCTCGGTTTTGGTATAACTCCTGGGGTTGTTCCAGGTCTGGGTACTTGTCTAGGTTTTGGTTTAACTTTCGGTCTATAAGGAACGCTATAATCATAATAATAATTATTCCAACCGGTATAAGGCTGTTGAAACCAGTAGTAATTCCATCTCCATTGATAATCGTAGCGCCAGTTGTTCCAGTACCAGTTGTTATTGTAGTTAAATCTTGTATAGTTATCATACCTTTCTCTAATAAAATCTTTATAAGGAACCGAGACCGTGTCTCCAGCTTGAGTAACAGCTAGTATGCTTTGAATCCTAGAACCTTTATTTGTTGTTTGAAGTGTATAACTCCCGCAACTATATAAAGATAGTAAAATTATTGCATATATCCAACTGTTTCTCATAATAATAAATAGTTAAAGAATAGAAGCAGGAGAAGTATAGTAGTCTATTATTAAGTGAATTCTATCTATATTGCTATTATTTTCTACTCCATGTTCACCTACATTATTGATTTCTGTAAGGTGTCCTTCTTTCATATAAGTAGTTTCATTATTAACCCAAAATTTAACTTTAGGGTCTGTAATTATAGGAAGATGTATTCTGTTATTGTTATAAAGGGAAACTCCTTTGTCTATATGATTAGGTACCGAGCAATGCTTGTGTAGTCTAGCTAATTCTGCTCTTAATATTTTTCCATCTCCGTAATACTTTTTTATAACTAATTCAACTGCATTTAGTTCATCGTAAAAATACTCATAAAATTTTGATTCTTTTCCTTCTCTGATGTAGTTGGCTCCGTAGTCTATATCATATTTCAAACCTATATTAGAAGTTTTAGAATGTACGATTGAAACATCTTGTTTTTCTGTCCACTCATACCAATCTTCTTCTTTAAGTTTATTTATTTTTTCTACCCATGCTTTAGTAGAAACTACTTCTAAAAATTTGTAGTTAAAGTTTTTCATACTTTTACTGTGGTAGGGTAAGAGTTGTATATTGGTTCAGTATTTGGATTTTCTAATTCGTACAGTCTATAAATTAGTTTAAATAGCTCAAAGTTCTTTTCAATTTCATCTATTTGTAAAAGTTTCCATCCTTTACCTTGAATAACTTTCTTTTGTTTAGATGGACCTCTTGACTGAGCTTTTAGCCAAAGTATACCTGTACGTTCTATTTTAATACCTCTACTCTCTTCTAAACCTTTAGCATAAGAAGCTAATTGAAGGTCATATGATTTATGTATACTGTTAGAGGTTTTTAAATCAATTAACCACACTTCTCCGTTCATCTTACAAACTATATCAGCTGTACCAGCAAACTTATGTTCGTCGGACCATACGAACTGTTCTGAAGATATCAATTCTGGTTTGTGAGTTTTCCAAAAGTCAGCAAACTTTAAAATCATTTCCCATACTAACTGAGAGTATTTAGCTCTGCCGTAGTCGTCCATCCAGGATATCTCTTCTCCTTCAACTAATTTTTCAGCTGCTTCATGTACCTGAGTGCCTTCCTTACCTGCTTTTCTCATGATAAGATCAGCGTTATGCCCAACGTCCTTCATCCATGTCTCGAAGAACTTATTTTTGGGCATATATTGGAGTATAGTAGTTACGGACGGGTAGTATACTCCTTCGCCTCTCTTATAGACTCTGCGGTCTAAAAAATTAATCTGTTTTAATTCTGGGTTAAAATCTAATCGTTTTTTCTCGTTTTGTTCGAGAATGTTCATACCCTGTTTAATCATAGGTCTAGTTTATGCAACATTAGACCTGATAAGTCTAATTCTTGTGCAGTTTGAATTAATTTAGTAAAAGGTATAAAACCCATTTCAGAAGGATCTTTATCTGGTAGGTCGATTAAGAATACTCTTTTACCTTGATTGAGAAATTTTTCTCCTATTTCTAATGCTCGATCTTTAGCATCAGTATCTAAAGCAATGTATATATCTTTAACTTTACTTATTATAATTTTTTTGTAAAGAGAGTTAGATATACTTTTACCTAGTATTGGAATCACATTACGTTTGATTGATATAGCATCAAACACTCCTTCACATAGTATGATAGGTTGATTCCAGTTAATTAAATTTTCAAAAAATATTATGTCTTTGCTTGCTTCTGGATTCTTGTACTTATAATAGTTGCCATCATAAGTTCGTGCAACAAAGAAGTTGAGTGAACCGGATTCAGAAAAACTTGGGATAATAACTCTTCCTCCATACTCTCCAGTTGTACAGTATCCAATGCTATATTTAATAAAATCATTATCGGTAAGTCCTCTTTCATACAAATAGTTTCTTACTAGATTAGCTACAACTGAAGTTTTAGTTGCAGAATATAACGGTTGGTACTCTTTTGGTAGTTCTATTATAGATAGTCCTTTATATTCTATATAGCTACCTTTTGGTAAGTACTTTAGTATTTCATTTGACTGTTCTCTTGGTGTCTTTAGTTGGTATAGTAGAGAACGAATAGTTCTCCCTTTAGTTTGACATACCCAACATTCCCAAGGATTCTTTCCTTCTTCATTAGTAGCCATGTTAATCTCTAACTTTGGCTTATGATGATTGCAAAAAGGACAATGGAAAGCATAGTTATCTCTAGCTCTCTTATGACTTTTACCCAATATATTTTCAATGGATCCTAAAAGGAAAGTATAATCCATAAAACCGTCCGTATCTTTTTTTATAAGATAAGAACTTTTTTTATAATAAACAACTAAATAGTTTCTGGTGTGATTAGCTCAGTTATTGCAGCAGCAATAGTTTTCTTCAGTAAGTTATCAGTATTGTTATCAAGGTCTAAATAGTCTTCTAATTTAACAGCAATAGATTCTGATAGTCTTTCTATGTCCTTGTTTGATAGTTCTATCTGTTCTCTAACGATAAATTTTTTATTTTCTAATATGATTTTTGATAACTTCATAATAATTAATTTTAACTAACATCTATTTCATAGGAGTCTGCTTCAACTCCTTTACCTTTTAGAGCATCTAATACTTTTATAACATCGTCGCTGTGATAGTATGCTCTTGTAGGAACTTCCATTCCTGTAGTCTTTTCAATAAATTCAATAGCTTTTTTATGATCATCACCACGCTGTTTTTCGCCATTAAAACTAATAGAGTAAAGTCTAGCCCCGTCGGTATAAGTAAGGTCTACTTCTAAATTATCGTTCCAACCTTCTAAAATTATATTACTTAGTTTCATTTTCCTTGTCCTCTATAAGCTTTACGGTAGTTCTTGCTACCTTTAATCTTTGATGATTTAGACTTAGCGTGAACGCCTGGTCTCTTTTTTTTAGGGCTACCTACGTAGTTACCTAAAGTTAATCCTTTTGCCATATCTTTACAACTAAATCACCAGTTCCTTTTATTAAACGGTGATAGGTTTCTTTTGGTATAAATAGTTTATTATTTTGTAATCCTGTAGGAGCCTGGTTATCTAACTGGAATAGCCAATCGGTATCGTGCATAGCTTCAACTATACGATCTTCCTTATCTCTATGCCATACGAATTCAAATGAGGGAGTATCTTGAGAGAACTCTCTAATTATATAACCTTCTTCTTTTTTTTCAGAATATGGTCTACCAGTAACCTGAGAAGTTTGATCCGCCACCTAATGATTTCCAATAACGGCCTATGTTACAAGACCAATAACCTGCTTTTGTTTTATCTTTCTTTGTTGAACATTTATGACGAGCTGCAAATGATGCTCTAGCTCCTCTTTGTTTCAACTTAACAGATAATCCAGTATCACCAAATGATACTTTCTTAACGTTACCTTTCTTTGACTTAACATAAACGTAGAACTTTTTAGATCCTCCACGCTTTGGTTTGTTAAGTGATACTTTTTTACCTTTGTACTCTGCTTCAGGAATATAATCAACTGATGCTTTTAGCATATCAAAGCCTGAGTAATCAAATGTTTCGTTTTGTATTCCTACAGCTTTTCTGAAGTTTTCCATATTGATAGTACCGCCGATTGATTCGACTAACTCTTTTACCAACTCATAGTTAATCATTTCGTCTATAGAAAGAGCTTCGTCAATCGTATCCTCGTTTTCAATCATTTCATCAATCATGCAGCCTATCTCAAATAGTGGATTGTATTTTGGAGATACCATAGGTAAGTCTAAAGGAACTTTTATTCCATTATAATCTCCATATTCTCCTATATCAGTTGTTTCTAAAAGTTCAATATCTTCTTCGCTAAGTTCGATTTCTTCGTTTCTATGCGCTTCTCTTGCCTCTTTGAATAATTGTATAAAGGCTTCAGAGTTATAACGGTAGACATGCTCGTGTAAAGAGAGCTTGTTGTCTATGTGATACTGTAAGGATGGGTATCCTACTACTTCTTTTAGTTTAATCATATTACTGTCTTTGTAACTCATCAACGAGTTCATCTAATACATTTTCATCTTGTATGTTAAGTATCATATCCATCACGTGATCTTTTCCGTGATCTTGAACCATCTTTTGCAGCTGTTTTCTAGCCACATTGAGCTCTTCGTTAACACCGTAAGTCTTACAAGGTGTTTGTCCACACCCACAATTTTCTTCTAGTATTACTTTACTTAACTTCATTTTTAAAATCTTTTCGGTAAAACTTACCGAGTATATTATCGTTTATATGAGCACTGTAAGAGTCCTCTAATACGTTATTAATAAATAGGTGTTTAGTCTCATAATATGTCAATAGCTTTTTATTAGGTACAAATTCCAATATTCTCTTCTCCCAATTCTCTCCCGCTTGATCCTTTTTAGCTAAAGAAACTATTTCTTTTTGAGAACCAAAATAGTCTTTCCAGTCTGATTCAGTTCTTACTTTTTGTTTAAGAGGTGTTCTACCGCCTATTCCTTTTGCCTTTCTTTCTTCCCTTAATGCTTCTAAAGCTCTTTTACCTAATCTTTTGTTGCGTTCAAAGAATAGGACTTTCTTACCTATGTAACGGGTGTCTGTAGGTTTATATTTAACCTCATAGATGAACCCATAGGTACCTTTTGGCATATCTGAAATATCAGTGATTAACCTCCCTTGGTAAGTCCAAGAAGGTCTTGTTGGCATATTATCCATATTTTATTAGTCGCTAGATTTTGCTTTTAAGCTCATCTATCTGTAACTGTTGCTCTTTAATCGCTTGTATGAGTAACGCGACAATTTTTTCATAACGTACAGCTTTATAGCCTGTATCTCTATTAACTACTACCTCTGGCAGCACTTTTTCGATCTCTTGAGCGATAACACCAACATCGTGACCGCTATGGCTAGAATTGCTATTCCAATCAAATTCATATCCTCCTATTTGATTTATTTTGTTTAATGCATCACTTAACGGAGTGATGTTGTCCTTAAGTCTTTCATCAGAAGAATAGTATGCTGTTATATCTCCTGTTGCTCTAATCTCTCCAGCTACTCCTGAAGGTGTAGTTCCTATACCTAAACAATGTGATTGTAGGTGACTAGAGAATTGTGAGGTACCAGCTCCAGTTACTGAAAGTAATCCTGCTGAAGATATATTTCCAGTTATATCTATAGCTCCTGAACCTGATATGTTGCTAGAGTTTAAATCTAAGTTACCTCCTAATTGAGGTGTAATATCGTTTACTATATCGAAATGACTAGCAGTTTGTGCAAATGATGCAGTAGTTGCTTGGTTAATACTTCCTGATATAGTTGCGTTAATAGTTCCTGTTACATCTAGGTCTCCAGTAACATTAACGTTATTATTAAATGTAACTGGTCCTACTACTGATTGACTTCCACTTATATTTACACTACCGGTAAATGAATGATTATCTGATGCTTCATCACCGAATTTATTTGAACCGGTAATAAGAGCAATTGAGGAAGTAACAAATACAGTATGAACTTGACTAGCACTTACAAATCCAGTAACTGTTAAATCTCCTGTAAAAGTATCTGTAGTATTTTTTAAGAATGCAGTATGAGCACTTGAAGATAAACTAGTTACAGATGTTGTTATAATCCCTCTTGATGTATGAGCTGATGATGATACATTATCTATTGTAGTTGCTAATGCTCCTGATATAGCTGTTCGTTGTGTATGAGTACTGGCTGATAGAGAGGCAGTTGCTGCTCCTATCGAAGAGGAAATACTTTGATTAAATCCAACGAACCCTGTTGTATTGGCAATAGATATTTGTTCTGAACCAGATACAAGTGTTGGTTTAGATATTATATTACTAAAATCAACTGAAGCAGTAATAGGTTGAGCAGATGAAATTCGACCTGTAATGTCAAAATCTCCATCTACAAACATACTACCGGTTCTAAAATGTTTATCTTCTGTTTTGTCTTTACCGAATGAAGTTGAACCAGTTGTTATACCTTCTATTACAGTATCGGATATAAATGTATTAGCAGTAATCGCTCCATCTACAGTCATGTCTCCACTAAAGAAGGAAGAACCTGTTACCTCTAATACAGAAGAAGAAAAATCATATGTTAAAGATTTAGATCCTGTAAAGTCGATTGAAGCACCGGTTTCTGCTGTACCTCTTTTTAATTGTATAGCGTATTGAGGACCTTTAGGTTCTGATAGGTTTATAAGCTCAAAAGGATTTGCTGATTGAGATCTATATAGTTTTACCTCTGATCCTGATACGGATGCTGAATAGAAAAACTCTCTAAAGTTAGCATCCATCTCTGAATGAGATAGAGCAGATCCTTTTACTGACCTTAAAGTAATATTACTATCTGGCATCTTCTAAATTTTTTAATCTTTGTTCTAATTCCTTGATAGATTCAATTAGATATGGTATTAACCCATTATAGTTTACAGAAAGATACGAATTAGAATCTTCATAAACAACTTCGGGAATTATATTTTGAACGTCTTGAGCTACTACTCCTGCATCTCTTCTTGTTTGATCTTTTTGAATATAAGTAACTCCAGTTAAAGATTTAATTTTATCTAAACCTTCTTCTATATCTTGTATATCATTTTTAAGTCTTTCATCAGAAGCTTGTAATACAGTACCTGTAGCTTTTATACTACCTGATACGCTTAACTTATAATCTAATGGAAAGTCTCCTGGTATTGATACTCCGATTCCTACAGAACCGCTTACATCAACTCCAAAATTATCATTTACTGTAAGTTCACTTGAACCTGAATAAAAAGCAATTTTTCTATCTCCTCCAGTTTGCTGTAATCCTTTTACTAAACTAAATTGTACTGAGCCACTATTAACCGGTACCTCAGAACTTGAAGGGTAAAAGAGTGTAACCGATGTATTAGTAACAGATGCTGAATGGAAATAAGAACCGAAGTTATTATCCATTTCTGAGTATGTTAGTGGTAGGTTTTTATCTGCTCTAAAATTTATTGCCATTATATATCAAATTTAACAACAAAAGTTGAATCTATATGTTGAGTTTTAGGAATTGGTTTATTTAACTTTGCTACTGCTACTAACTCAGTTGCTTCATTGTAAAGTCCTATAGTAGTAACATAAGGTTTAAACTCACTTCCTGTTATATTGTCTCTTAATGTACTGTCTGAACCTGTTGCAGCGGAAGGATTAAAGGAATAATTCATTTCACTATCACGAACAGTACAGTGTACATTATAAGTATAAATAGGTAGTTTTGATTTCCAGTCAACGTTTATCCTTGCATAAGTAGAATAATATCTTGCTACTTCAGGATCTGTAATCAAAATATTACCTTGATTGTAAATTACATCACCTATATAACGTACAGGCTTTGTATATGTTTCATTAGAACCCGATAAAAGTAATCTACCTTCTCCATCATCTATAATTTCAATTCTTTGGAAATTAGTCTTGAGTTGATCAAAGTATTGACCTTCAGTTACTTCGTCTACATAACTACCTTCATTTTCTAGGTAATCATCTAAGTCTACTGGGTCAGATTTATACCAATGAAATAGGTCTTCATAGTATAGCTCTTGAAAGTCATTAGAGGTCGCAAAACCTGGAGCAGCATATCTGTCTTCTGCTTCCATCAAAGGCTGTAAAACTATAGTACCTGGCTGTATACCTGTACCGACTATATCCATAGGTAGCGATACGATACCAACCTCGGTAGAAGATTTTCTACTTTCAGTTAATGTTAGAGTAGTAGAAAGAGATAAATCTCTTGAACCTGAGTATGTACCGTCTTCTAGACTATCTGCTAAATATAAATGATGAACGCTATCGTAGACTGAGGTTTGATATCTGTTTTTCCTTAGATCTCCTGGAAATGGGTACCCAGGTGTAGAACCAGAAAACCCTCTTAGTACTTCAATTTTATATTCATTAACTACACTACCAGATGCTGACCATGCTTTAGTAGCTACATAGTCAGATACATATACATCTTGCTGGGTTAATTGTTTGAATGCGCTCATTCATTAGTAATCTAACTTGATACGAACTAAAGTTTCTTTTGTAAAATCTTTCAATAAAGGTCTAGAAAGTTTAGCTACTGCAAGCAAGTCATTATTATCATTATATAGTCCTACTGCTGTAATATATGATTGAGGAGTATCGATCATAACATTATGACGTAGTTCTCCTGAACCAGTTATAAGAGAAGGGTTAGTAGAGTAATTAAATTCACTATTTCTAGCTCTTACAAATACAAAGTTAGAAGTGATAGTTTCTTCAGATTGAATTCTAAAGCTACCGCTAAATGCTAGTACATCATATAGTTGAGCTAAATTATTAGGAGAGTTATCATTAGATGCTCTGTTTGTACCTAATCCTAATCCACCAGCTGAAGAAGCTGCGTCTAATGCTTTACCGTTTAATAAAATAATACCTACATCAGGTAAAATTTTACCGTACGAACCAGATCCATTAGTATACCCATTTTCGTTGACTGAAGTGTCAACAGTACCTAATGACCCAGAAACTAATTCATATACCCTACCTGCGTCGCTAAAAGAAATAGAAGAGACTTGTTTACTATTATCTGTAATAGAAATTCTTTCTCCTGATCCTGACTTTTCAAGTACTAATTCTAAAGTACCAGGAAGTAATTTTTCTTTATATCTTGCTCTATCGATAGCTAACACATAAAAATATTCTGAGTTATCAGCTCCAAAAGTAAAATCAGTATCTTCATCTCCTAATACTAGGTTACGGTATTGACCGTACACTGTAGATGCTGGAGACTTTCCAGCTATTGAAGCATTAAATAGTATTGAACCAGAACCTTGTTTATCAGCGTAAGCTATAGAAAACTGTACTCTAGCGTCTTCTAGTGTTGAACCTGTTTGATAGATATCATAGTAGTAGTCAGCTGATGCTCCTCCTACTTGTGTAGAAGAAGTAAAGAAGCTACTTAAAGTGGTGATATCCCCTGTCCATAATGGTGCAGTTACTGCTTCAGCACTAACTACAACGTCTTCTGTATCAAATCTTTTGTATGACATAATTAGTTAGTTTTAGAAATAGTTACAGGTATTGTTAATCTAGCACCAGAGCCCCTACCAATAACTGTTAAAGTTGTCTGTAAGCTTGTTCTAGTCCCAAATAAAGTATTTACTGATGTAGCTACAAGGTTAATAGAAGTTCCTATTACCGTCTTAGATACGTTAGTACCTATTGTTGTTCCAGTATTTAGTCTTTCAGCTTCATCGGTATTAATACCAACACCGTTAAATGAATTTAATGTCCTTACATCAGCAATAGTAGCTGTGTATCCTTCTGTTTCAAAAATTGTTGTTGCTCCTAAGTAGTTAAGTGTTTGAGGGGTAATAGCTACAGAAGCTCCTTGTTTTAAACTTACAGATGTTACACCTAAGTCTAGTACAGGTAATTTAGAAGTACCTCTAGGAAGTGTAGTAAGTTTATATTTCATAATTTGTGTTTCGTCTGGAAAGGCTTCTAATAACGGCATGTTTTCGATAGCTTCTCCGTACAAAGCAGAACCTGAGGGATGTGATGGATTGTATAAGGTGTAGTCGATCTCGTCATCTGCTAGTGCAAATTGAGTAATCTTAAAAGAACCGTCCCCTCTAGCTAACAGCTCTCTTCCTTTTTTTGTTAGGATCGCATCCACCGTCACGATCGAATTATCTAAATATCCCATTTTGTGTTTATTGTTTTATATAAATATATGTTAATTAACTATTCTATTCAACTAGAGTGACTTGTCCAAAATCATCTGTAGTGTAAACTTCGTTTTTATCTATTGAAAATACTTTCTTACCCGGTAATCTTTGAAACTGATTGTTTACTTCTTGAAAAAGATAATTCCCAACAGTCGGAAAGGAAGGGTATGTTTTATTGGGGTGTGAACCTGATATAACAGAATCAAAGTATACTTCTAATATATCTCTATCAGATGTAGAGATAGCTTTAACTGTAGAAGTACTTGCATCAGCTGTGTGTTGACTACCTTCAAAAAACTTAAAAGGAGTTGCTGGTGCACTACCACTTACTGTGTTATTGATAACAAAGGTAGTTTGATTATCTTTATTTAATGAATATACTGGTCCAGCAGCAGAAGTTTTACTACCTAAGTACCTGCTACTTATTACTGCTCTTTTAGTATAACTACAGTTTTGTATTTCAGCTGCTTCTGCATTTCCTGATAGTATTGCATCTAGGTTAGTAGGAACAATAGCGTCAGTTGTTCTATCAACTACTTGAGCGACAACGTTTGTTTTTGATCCTTCTGAGTTATTCATCAAAGGATTATAATCGTTGTTATTAAAGTTAGTTTGTATGTATGGAATGAAAATAAATTCAGAATCTCTTTCTATAGTATTACCTACTACGTCAACATCTGTAGGTAGAGTATTAGTAACAGTAGGTAAAAGAGAAAAGTAGATATACCCAGCTCGTTTTATTCTACCGTTCACAGGAGCTTCTAGTTGAGTACCTGAAAAATCAAATCTAAAAGTTT
>Ga0228615_1000653_pt1 | contig 18384 bp, 15 predicted proteins | sample 16DmetaG_FD_190530 | JGI IMG/M metagenome (GOLD analysis project Ga0228615, IMG submission 190530) | Seawater microbial communities from Monterey Bay, California, United States - 16D | ecosystem: Environmental > Aquatic > Marine > Coastal | place: USA: California | collected 2016-10-17
CAAGGAACGACCAGTCCAAATACATCAATTGCAATGGGAGCATTCACTCAAGATTATGAATATATTAATGGCCTTGGAGATTTAGATCAGTGTAATGGGCGTTATGGAGTAACTCCTGAATTTCCTAATGGAATTTATTATTATGTAGTCAGTGATGATTTCCCCTATTTTACAAGATGTTTAAAAGGAAATATTTAAATTAAAATTCAAGTTAATACTCATTGATATTGTTTTAACATATTTTTAATAATTGGGATTCCCCTAGAATTAAGGTATGGATTTAAAATAGTAATTATATGTTTCAATCCTTTTAAACGAAGTGAATTTATATTAACGCTTGGATATTTTTTCATTGAGAAATCAAGCCAATATCTACCTATAACTAAAATTATTTCAGAAAGATTTTCTATTTCTTTTGAATTAATTTTTATCAATCCGCTACCAAACGAATGCAGAATTCTATTTTCCGCCCATTTATCCAAATAATTGTTTATTTCTCTTACAGATTTCAAAATAGATTCATCACCTTTAAAAGTCTTTTGAAAGTTATCTCTAAGAAGATACCTAAAGTCCCAAATTATGTTGTAAGACTGAAAAAATTCACTAATGATTATTTCAAATTCTTTTGAATTAAGGTGCTTATTTACAGAGTTGAATACTTTTTCTAGAAGTTTAATATGCATTGATACTATATCTTTTTTTGAGTTAAAATGATACCAAAGAGATCCCTCTAAAATACCAGTATGTTTTGCAATTGAAGCTGTTGTAACATTGTTAAAACCATCTTCATTAAACAAAACTAAACTGGAAATTAAAATTTTATCTTTTGTTTTATTTGAAAAAAATCCAAGAGACTTTTCAGTTAATTGTAAAGAAACTGCTTGAACCATATAATTAATCTAATTTCATTTCATTAGGAACTCTTGGGTTCATAACCCAAAACCAAAGTGGAGGAACAAAACTTAAAAGTATTGAAGCCGGATAACCTACAGGAAGGGTAGGACATTCCTTATAGCTATTTAAAATTTGATATTTCTTAGAAGATTTATAGTGATGATCACTATGTCGTGTAAGTTCATAAAGTGTGATTCTTCCAATATTGAAGTTAGAGTTCCAAGAGTGATGGGGTTCAACTCTTTCATATCGTCCAGATGCTAATTTTTTACGCTGTAAACCATAATGTTCAATGTAATTGATACACTCTAGAAATAGAAAAGAAATTACTCCAACAACTAAAGCAAAAATCATCACTTCAAAAGAAAATAAATTATAAACAATGAAAAGATATAGTGGCTGAATTAAATGATACCAAAGCATGTCATTTTTTAAGGAAACAAAGGAACTATTTTTAGTTTTTAGAAGTTTTTTTTGGTTTTTCCATGCGTCGAAATATTGCCTGGTCACAGAGGATAACCAAAATGAATATACTGATTGGTTATATTTAGCAGTAGCACCGTCTTCGGGTGTTGCGACATTCAGGTGATGACCAAAATTGTGTTCAATGTAAAAATGCATGTATAAACAAGGCATGTATAAAAATTTACTTAGAAATCTTTCAAAATAAGGTTTTCTATGACCTAATTCGTGAGCGACATTGATGCCATTAGTAGCTAATAAAATACCAGTCGAAAGTGCTAAGCCAATAGTTTCAAATACATTATAGTCATTCACTTGAAAAGAAGAAAATATTACATAAAGTAATCCAAAAATAATAGGAACATTAAAATATAACATTATGTCAAAAATCCATTTTTTATTTTGATATGAAGCATCGTTATTTGAAAGATTTTCCTCAGTTTCACCGAAAAGAAAATCTAGTAATGGGATTAATAAGAAAACGTAAAAAACTGCTGAATATGTCCAAATACCTGTAGATATAAATGAGATGTAAACTGAAATTGGAACCGTGTAAGCAAATAGATATTTAAGATCTCTCATTTAAGTATTTTTTGGGGTATTTCTGCAATAGATGTAAAAATATTAATTTTTGGGTAATTACCCAAATAATAAGGAAACCATAGTTTTTGATTTATAATTAAAAAAAAGAGTCACAATCTAAGATGACTCGTTTAGGAATAACTTTATTGATATATTGGAGATCATTTTTAACTAAAGATATTTTGAATTTATAATTTACATGAAGTAATTTATCAACGAACTCGATAAAATTTATTAAATTGGATATGTATTTTAATTTAAATAAAAATTATGAAAAAAATCATTCTATTATCAATTACAACATTTTTACTTATTGGTTGTAAACAAGAAATAAATAAAGAGTGTGAGTCTTTAGCAAAAATTAATGAACAAACTGAGAAAAACATCAATACCTATAAGGTGGCTTGGGATGCTTTTTTTGAAAATAGAGACAGCAACGCTATAAATACTGACAGTTTTGATGAGCAAGTAACCGTAGTAACTGCAGAGGGTAACATCACTGGTATTGAAGCTTTTCGAGATTATTACAACAATTATTTAACTGGTTTTTCCGATGCTGAATTTAATTTTATTGATATAATTGGGCAAGGAGACAAAATAGTTAAACATTGGAATTTTAAAGGAACACACGATGGGGAAATGTTTGGAATTCCTGCTACTAACAAAAAAGTAGATATCAGTGGTACTACAGTAGTATTGATGAAAAATGGAAAAGTATTTCAAGAACAAGATTTTTTCGATAACTACTCATTTTTAATGCAACTTGGTTTATTGGAATAAATTTTTTTTAACAAGTTTTATTAATTTCAAGTAAGACTCCAAGAAAAAACGGTTACACTATAATAGTATAACCGTTTTATTGTTTTAGTAGATAACTCAATCGAAATATCGAACATTAATCTAACTCCAAAAGACTTAATCGACACTCATCATATAATGACTCTTATTATGAAAGGTTAAACTAATATGATTTTGATTTCCCCTGTCTAATTTAATTCAATTTTTTTGGAGGTGGCGGTGGAATATTTGATTTAGTATCATTAACTCCTTTGATAACTTTAATTGCTTTTGGTGCTTTTGGTGGAGGTGGTGGTGCATTAGGATCTTTATCATTTATCCCCATCTCTACCCTCATCGGTTCCATTAATTTATTTGGAATTGGTGGAATTGGTGGTGGTGGTGGAAAGTTAGGAAATGATTCCACTTTTTTCAATTGACTATCAGACATTAAACTGTACAAATACTTTAATAACTCTACATCAGATTTTTTAATTTTCATATGAGATTGATCCATGGCGTTATAATATCTTGCTAGTCTATTGTATCTTTTAATTTGATCTTTACTAGCTCCCTCTTGAATGACTACATTTGAAAGATTAACTTGGTTAATTTTAACCTCTTCTTTAGTGCTAAAACCAAAAATTAGAATTGCTAATATTGGAAGTACTAATAAACCTTTAAACCATGTTTTATTTAATGATGTTTTTGTTTTCATAATTGTAAATCGTTTTTTGATTATTGAATAATTGATAGAATTTGCTAATATTGGAGTTGATGTATTTGTTGAGAACAACAGTAATGTTTTTTGATATTGACTCGCGTTAATGCCTTTAGATAAGACTCCTTGATCGGCTAGAAATTCATGATTTAATTTAATGCTATTTTTAACGAGATAAATTAATGGATTGAACCAGAACATGATTTGAAGTATTTCTATGATTAAAATATCAATACTATGTCTCTGAACCGCATGAGTTTGCTCATGTAATAATACTTCATCAGGAATATTATTAGATTCAAAATCTACCTTGTTTAAAAAAATATACTTTAAAAATGTATGTGGGATTATTTTATTTTGAAGTAAAACATGTATGTGAGATTGTATATTTAATTTGTGATTTTTTTTAATTCTTAAGATAATTGAAATTAAATTTTTCCAAAATCTAATACTAAAAAATAAAATCCCAATAAAATAGATTGTCCATACCACAAAGGGGAGTATTTCAGAGAATAATAAACTATTAGACTCTTCTTCAGTATTATTGATCAACACAATCGGGAAAATGGATTCCGCCAGGTTACCATAAGTGGTAAAAGTAATTAATGGAATGAAAAAAGAAAGGAGTAACATACCTATTAAATAGAAACGTTTAAAAAAATGCATTTTTTCATTTTCTAAAAAAAATTTATAAAATAAGTAGAGAACTGTCAAACAAGCTGTAGATTTTAAAATGTATATCGACATGTTACTTCTTTTTAATTTCTGATTCAATTAGAGTTTTTAGATTTTCTAATTCCGATTTGGACAAGTTAGTTTCTTTGGTAAAAAAAGATGCAAACTGGGATGCACTATCGTTAAAGAAACTTTTTATCAACCCATTTACGTGTTTAGAAAAATAATCTTTCTTATTTATTAAAGGAAAATATTCACGTGTTCTACCTACTTGTGTGTAGTCGATAAATTCTTTTACCTGCATTCGTTTTAACAAGGTTGCAATTGTTGTGATTGCAGGTTTTGGATCTTGATATGCATTTATTAAATCTTTCAAAATGCCCTTTTCAAGTTTCCATAAATGATTCATTAACTCTTCTTCGGATTTGGATAATTTCATAACCTAACTAATTTACTCTACAAACATAGAATAAAATAATTTATTCTACAAACATAGAGCCATATTTTTTGAATACTATTTTGGACTGGTCTAATAATTGCTGAAAGATTTTCTATTGATCTTTGAAGGTGTTTGAACGAAGTCTTTTTAATTAAAAAACGGTTACACTTTATAAAAGTATAACCGTTTTATTGTTTTAGTAGCGGGAACAGGACTCGAACCTGTGACCTTCGGGTTATGAGCCCGACGAGCTACCTACTGCTCTATCCCGCGATATGTCGGCGAATTTACAACATTTTTAATTTATAGAAAAAAGTAATCTCAATTATAATTAAGCACCTTACATTTGTAATTAGATGCATAGATCTGGTTTTGTAAATATCATTGGCAATCCTAATGTTGGAAAATCTACCCTAACAAATCTCTTTGTTGGAGAAAAGTTAAGTATAATTACTCACAAAGCTCAGACCACACGACACAGAATATTAGGGATAGTTAATTCAGAAAATTATCAAATGGTAATTTCAGATACACCAGGTATTTTAAAACCTGCTCATAAACTTCATGAATCTATGATGGATTTTGTAAACATGACTTTTGATGATGCAGATATTTTAATTTATATGGTTGAATATAAAGATCACAACTTAAAAAGTCTTAATCTTTTAAAAAAAATTAAGTCAACTAAAACTCCTTTATTTTTAATTATTAATAAAATTGATACCATTAATCAAACCAAATTAGAAAATGAAATTGATCATTGGAAATCTGTTTTACCAAATGCAGAAATATGGTCAATTTCAGCAAAAGAAAAGTTTAATGTTATCGAACTGAAAAATAGAATTATTGAATTATTACCTGAAGGACCAGCTTACTTTCCAAAGGATCAAATAACTGATAAGCCTGAAAGATTTTTTGTAAATGAAATTATAAGGGAAAAAATATTAATCAATTTTAAAAAGGAAATTCCATACTCTGTTGAGGTCGTTACAGAATCATTTGACGAAGAAGTTAACATTATTAGAATAAGATCCATCATTATGGTTGAAAGAAATAGCCAGAAAGGTATAATTATTGGTCACAAAGGAGATGCCATTAAAAAAGTTGGCACTGATTCTAGAATTGATTTGGAAGGTTTTTTTAATAAAAAAATTTTTTTGGATCTTCAAGTAAAAGTTAATAAAAACTGGAAATCAAGCGATAAGCAACTTAAAAAATTTGGTTATAATCAAAAATGAAATAGTTGATTTAAAACATTAGATTTGTAGCCCAATAAAAAAAAATGAGTTCCATAGTAGCTATTGTAGGAAGACCCAATGTTGGAAAATCCACCCTTTTTAATCGTTTAATTCAAAGACGGGAAGCTATTGTTGATTCTGTAAGCGGAGTAACAAGAGACAGACATTATGGTTTTTCTTTTTGGAACGGCAAGGATTTTACCGTGATTGATACAGGAGGATATATGTTAGGAGGAGAAGATAATTTTGAAAAGGAAATAAATGATCAGGTAATGATAGCTATTGACGAATCTGATATTATAATTTTTGCTGTTGATGTTGATAGTGGGCTAAATACCATGGATCAAGAAGTTGGTAGACTATTACATAAATCAAATAAACAAGTTATTCTTGCAGTAAATAAAGTTGATAATCATAAAAGGCAAATTGATTCAAACGAGTTTCATTCTTTGGGTTTTGAAAAGTCTTTTAATATTTCTGCAATAAATGGTAGTGGAACAGGTGAATTGTTAGATGAATTGGTTACTTATTTGCCTGATGATTCAAAAAACGAGGAAAGTGATATTCCCGGTTTTGCCGTTGTTGGGAGGCCAAATGCAGGTAAATCATCTTTTATAAATGCTTTATTAGGAAATGATCGTTATGTTGTAACTGATATAGCTGGAACAACAAGAGATAGTATTGACACGCATTTTAATCGTTTCGGTTTTGATTTTAAATTAATAGATACAGCTGGAATAAGAAAGAAGTCTAAAATAAATGATGATGTAGAATTTTATTCTGTAGTTAGATCAATAAGAACAATTGAAAATGCTGACGTTTGTCTGATATTATTTGATGCTACTAGATCTTTTGATGCTCAGGTGAAAAATATTTTTTGGTTATCAGCAAGAAATAATAAAGGCATTGTTATTCTAGTCAATAAATGGGATTTAGTTGATAAAAAAACAAATACAATCAAGTTAATTGAAGAAGGAATAAGAAAAGAAATAGAACCATTTGTCGATGTGCCAATAGTCTTTATATCCAGTCTTACAAAACAAAGAATATTTAAAGCAATCGAAACGGCAATGCAAGTTTATAAAAGCAGAAAAAAAAGTATTGTGACTAGAAAATTTAATGATGTATTATTGCCTATTATTCAAAAAACTCCTCCTCCTGCTTACAAGGGTAAATATGTAAAAATTAAGTTCTGTACGCAATTACCATCATCTTATCCGCAATTTGCATTTTTTTGTAATTTACCTCAATATGTAAAAGATCCTTACAAAAGATTTATTGAAAATAAAATTAGAGAAAATTATGACTTTAGCGGAGTTCCAATAAACATCTTTTTTAGAAAAAAATAACTCATTCAAATTTCTCCTTTAATATTAATAAGGGTAGCTTTGATTTTTTCCAATTTTTTAATTACTTCAAATTTTTTTTTTAGGATTTTTAATTGCTCTTTTGCACCCTCTAGGGTATATCCTTTTTCTTTAACCAAATGATGAATAGTTTGAAAATTTTCAATGTCAATTGAGGAATATCTTCTAGTTCCTTTACTATTTTTTTTTGGTTTAAGAACTTCAAATTCTTTTTCCCAGAACCTAATTAAGGACGGATTAACATTGAATGCTTTGGAAACTTCTCCAATAGTATAATAAAGTTTTTCAGGAAGATTGACATGCATTAATCTAGGGATTGGTTTTCTTGATTGGCAAGTTTTAATAATGCATCAAATTCATCAGGAGATAAATCTCCGTAATAAAAATTTATTGGATTATATTTTTTTCCATCTTTTCGCACCTCGTAGTGTAAGTGAGGAGCCTGAGACCTTCCAGTACTTCCAACAAAACCTATGATATCCCCTTTTTTTACCATTTGATTTCTTTTAACATTATACTTATTTAGATGAGCATAAAGGGTAACATAACCAAATCCATGGTCAATTCTAATATGTTTTCCATATCCTGAGGATCTTGCATCAGCTCTGATAATTTTACCATCACTTGCAGCGTAAATAGGAGTGCCTCTTGGTGCAGTAAAATCCATTCCACCATGCATTTTTCTAGATTTATCGAATGGATCTGTTCTGTAACCAAAACCAGAAGCCATTCTAGTTAAATCATCATTTTTAATGGGTTGAATGGAGGGAATTGATGCAAGTAATTTTTCTTTATCACTTGCTAACCTTTCAATTTCGTCTAAGGATTTGGATTGAATAACAATTTGTTTTGTTAAAATTTCTATTTTTTTTGTTGTTTCAACTACCAAATCAGAATTCTCAAATCCTTTTAAGTTTTCGTATCGATTTATTCCACCAAAACCAGCTTTCCTAACATCACTTGGAATTGGATTAGTTTCAAATAAGACACGATAAATATTATTGTCTCTTTGCTCAATATCTTCAAGAACTAAATTAAGTTGATCGATTTTTTTATTTAATAAATTAAATTGAAGTTTGAAGTTTGAAATTTCTCTAGCCTGAGTGAGCTCTGTAGGCGTATTTACTAATGTTGATTTAAGAAGAATCAATAAAACCATAATACCAAAAAACATTGAACTAATTAGAAAAGCTAGTATATTTCTGATTTGAGTAGATTTATTAACTTCTACCTTTCTATATGACAGAGAATTTTTATCGTAATAATACTTGGTCTTAAACATTAACTAATTTGTGTTATTTTTACTCAAGTTTTATGATTGAACACATTACAAAGATATAAAATTGTTTTTTTTATAATACTAACTTAAATATCAACAATGAATTCCAATAAAGTTAGGTCTGAATTTTTAAATTTCTTTAAAGATAAAATGCATCAAGTAGTTAAATCTGCTCCAATGGTGATTAAAAATGATCCTACTTTGATGTTTACCAATGCTGGAATGAATCAATTTAAAGATTATTTTCTAGGGAACTCTATTAGCGATTTTAATAGGGTAGTAGATACTCAAAAATGTTTAAGAGTTTCAGGAAAGCATAATGATCTAGAAGAAGTGGGTATTGATACTTATCATCATACTATGTTTGAAATGCTAGGTAATTGGAGCTTCGGCGATTACTTCAAAAAAGAAGCTATCCAATGGGCGTGGGAACTTCTTACTGAAGTATATAAAATTGATAAGAGTTCTCTTTATGTAACAATATTTGAAGGATCAAAAAAAGATGATACAAAAATTGACTCAGATTCGTATGATATTTGGAAAGAAATTATTGATAGTGATAAAATAATTCTGGGTAATAAAGAAGATAATTTCTGGGAAATGGGTGATATTGGTCCTTGTGGTCCATGTTCTGAAATCCATGTTGATATCAGATCAATTGATGATAAAAATAAAGTACCTGGAAAAGAATTAGTCAATAAAGATCATCCTGAGGTTATAGAAATTTGGAATTTAGTTTTTATTGAATTTAATAGAAAGTCTGATGGTTCTCTTGAAAAACTTCCTCTGAAACATGTTGATACTGGAATGGGTTTCGAGAGATTATGTATGGTTTTACAAGGAGTTAAATCAAATTATGATACAGATGTTTTTAAACCATTAATTAGTAAACTCGAAAGAGTAAGTAATAAGTCTTACGGAAAAGATAAAAAAACTGATATTGCTATAAGAGTGATAGTAGATCATTTAAGAGCAGTCTCTTTTTCAATTGCGGATGGTCAATTACCCTCAAATACAGGTGCGGGTTATGTGATTAGAAGAATTCTAAGAAGAGCTATTCGTTATGGTTATACATTTTTGAATCAAAAAAATCCATTTATTTATAAGCTTGTGAGTTCTCTAGCTTCTCAGTTTTCGGATGCTTATCCTGAACTAAAAAGTCAAATAGAAATAATCGAAAATGTGATTAAGGAGGAGGAATTATCTTTCTTAAGAACTCTTGAAAAAGGTATATTAAAATTAAATGAAATAATTTCAAATCTAGATGAAACAATAGTCCCTGGGTCTAGTGCTTTTGAACTATACGATACTTTTGGTTTTCCAAAAGATTTGACAGCTCTTATTTTGAAAGAAAATGGAATGACTTTTAATGAAAAAGAATTTTATTCATTGATGGATGTTCAAAAAATCAGATCAAAATCTAATTCAATTTTATCCAATGAAGATTGGAACATTATTGATGAATCTACTGAAACAGAATTTGTTGGGTATGATGTATTACATTCAGAATCTAAAATTTTAAAATATAGAAAACATAAAAGTAAAAAAGGGGATTTAAGTTTTCAAGTTATTTTTGATAAAACTCCTTTTTATCCTGAGGGTGGTGGACAAGTTGGAGATTCAGGATTGTTAGATTCTAAATTTAGAATCACAAACACTCATAAAGAAAATGATACAATTATACATTTAATGGACTCACTTCCTGACGAATTAGGCAAACGCTATAATTTGTGTGTAAACGAATCAAAAAGATTTTCATGTTCATGTAATCATACAGCAACACATTTACTTCATCAAGCATTAAGATCAATATTAGGTGAACATGTTCAACAGAAAGGATCTATGGTTTCAGAAAGTTATTTAAGATTTGATTTTTCACATTTCTCAAAGTTATCTTCAAAAGATTTAGAACAAGTTCAAGATTTTGTAAATGAAAAAATCATTAATCAAATTTCTCTTGAAGAAAACAGAAACGCCTCTTATGAACAATGTGTAGCTTCAGGCGTAATTGCTCTTTTCGGAGAAAAGTATGGAGAAGTTGTCCGTTCTATAAAATTTGGAAAATCACATGAGTTGTGTGGAGGAACTCACGTTAAAAATACAGCTGATTTAAGGGGCTTTGTTATAATTTCTGAATCAGCAATATCTACAGGAATTAGAAGAATTGAAGCAATCAGTGGAACTAATGCAATAAATTATTTATTCAATCAATCAAAAATGCTCAGGGAAGTTGGAAAAATTGTAATGAATGAAAAGGAACCTATTTCTGCATTAAATAAATTAAAAAATCAAAACTTACTGGTAAATAAAAAAATAGAAAAAATAAATAACGAGTTAGTTAAATACTACTTAAAAGATTTAACTCAAAATATTGAATTAGTAAATGAAATAAATTTTTGCTCACTTCAAGTATCCTCTGATATAAAAAATTTAAAAAATTTAGCATTTAAAGCATCAAAAAATATTAATAATATGTTCTTGGTTCTTTACTCAAATTATGAAGGAAAAGCACATGTTGTGTGCTATATTTCAAAAGAAATAGTTGATTCTAATAATTTAAATGCAAAAGATGTAATAGAAAAATTAGCAATTCTAATTAACGGCTCAGGTGGTGGACAACCATTTTTTGCTTCCGCATCTGGCAATAATTTTATTGAGCCAAAACATTTGTTTGCTAAAGCAAAAGAATTAGTTAGTATTTGAAGAATTTTCAGGTGGAAAGACTGATAAAATTTTATTTACATATTCATCTAGAAGTTCATCTCTGTTCATTTTAGAAGATGATAAAAATCCTACTCCTTTACCCTGCCATATTAATTGTTTTGAATTAGAATCAATGATGTCAATATAAAGTATGCCTTGGGATCTGGTGTGAGCTAATCTGGTATAATTTCTTCCATAGTAAGGATACCAACCCATGGTAAAAGGACTATAAATAGTATTATCAATATAAATATTATCTGAAGATTTAGTAGAAATATTAATTAACAGATCAGGGTCATTCATTATTTTCATTCCTCTTGATGTAAGATTCTTTTCAATTGATCTAAGAATTCTTTTTTTGTCTAAGTCTGAAATTTCAACTTTATCAATACCGTTTTTATAAAAAGCAAAAGATTTATAGTTAGTAAAATCTGCCTCAGAATCAAAATCAGAGTAAACTTTTATTGAATTACAACTAGTAAAGAATAGTCCTGTGACAAAAATAATTAATAAAGATTGGTAAAAGTTTTTCATATTAACAGTTTTGCTAAAATAAATCAACAACTGTGCCTAATTTGATAATTAAATAAATTTTATTTCTTTTATAAAGTTAAATAATAATATTTATAATGTTTTATTTTAAAGAAATCAAGTCTAAAAATCAAGAAATTAAATTACCCATTTTTAAAAATAATAATATTAGAGTTTTTATCAAAAGAGAGGATCTAATTCACTCAATCATTTCAGGAAATAAGTTTAGAAAATTAAAATATAATGTAGAAAAAGCTTTAAATGAGAAAAAAGATCAAATTATAACTTTTGGCGGGGCTTTCTCAAATCATATTCTAGCGACTGCTTATATTGGAAAACTAACTAATCTTAAAACTATTGGAATAATTCGTGGGGATGAACTGTTAAATAAAAAATTGAATTCAACATTACAAAATTGTAAAAATTTTGGTATGAAATTTCTGTTTATCTCAAGAACAGATTATAAAAAAAGAAATAACGCAGAATATATTAATACTTTAAGAAAAAAGTATACAAATTCTTTTATAATTCCAGAGGGAGGGACTAATTATCTTGGTGTAAAGGGTTGTGAGGAAATTTTAGAAAAAGATGATGATTTTTTTGATGTAATTTGTTGTCCTGTGGGTTCTGGTGGCACAATTGCTGGCTTAATTAATTCAAAAAAAAAATTTCAAAAAATTTTAGGGTTTTCTGCATTAAAATCTAGTAATATAAATAATGTAATCACTAAATTTGTAAATAATAATAATTGGAAAATTTTTGATGATAATTTTTTCAAAGGGTATTCAAAAATAGACAATAGACTTGTTAATTTTATCAATGATATAAATAAACAAACGGGCATATTACTTGATCCAATATATAATTCTAAAATGTTATATCATATTATAAAAATGATTTCTAGCGATCAGTGGATATATGGAAAAAAAATTTTACTAATAAATACAGGGGGTCTTCAGTCAATTAATGAAATCAATTTTAAGTTAAAGAAAAAAGGATGCGAAATTATAAACCATTAATTTTTATTTTTTTATTTTTTTTAAGTTCTTGTGGTGTTAAAAAACTATCCTACAAAGACAATAATCCAAAAAAAATTAAAAATAAATCATCAAAGTCTGTTAATCGTTTTTTTAAATCGATGACAAGCGAGGAACGAACACATTGGTATGTAAATACGTATTCACAAATTGCCATTAATGAAATGAAAAAATTTGGAATTCCAGCAAGTATAACAATGGCTCAAGGAATCTTAGAGTCTAGTTCTGGAAATGGAGGACTAGCTTTAAAATCGAATAATCACTTTGGTATTAAATGTCATACGGGATGGAAAGGTAAAAAAGTTTATCATGACGACGACGCGAGGGGAGAATGTTTTAGAAAATATAAAAATCCAGAAAAATCATATCGTGATCATTCAATTTTTCTAAAAACAAGAGACAGATACAGTTCTCTTTTCAAACTTCGAAGAAACAATTATGTCGGGTGGTCAATCGGTTTAAAAAAAGCTGGTTATGCTACGGATCCAGCTTATGCTGATAAATTAATTTCCTTAATTGAGCGGTATGAACTTTGGAAATTGGATGGTTCTAAAAAACCATTAAATTTTAGAAAAGAAAAAAAAAATATAAAAAAAAATAACTCTATTTCTAAAATTAAAGAATCTAAAAATTTAGAAGATGTTTATATCGTTAAAAAAGGTGATACACTATATTCAATTTCTAAAAAGTTAGGAATTAGCGTAAAAAATTTAGTGAATATTAATAATATTTCTGGAAATAGTCTAAATATAGGTCAGGTTTTAAAATTAAAATAAATGCTGTACAAAAGAAGTAGTGAACTATTCAAGCAGGCAAAAGAAGTAATTCCAGGCGGAGTTAACTCACCTGTTAGAGCTTTCAAATCTGTTGGTGGATCTCCAATCTTTGCTTCAAAAGCAAAAGGTGCTTACGTTTATGATGAGGATGGTAATCGATTTATAGATTATATATCTTCATGGGGACCAATGATTTTAGGCCATGCCCATCCAAATGTTATTAACGCTATTTCTGAAACAGCAAAAAAGGGTACCTCATTTGGTATGCCAACTTCACTGGAAACAGATTTAGCCAAGTTATCTCTTTCTATGGTACCAGCTATGGAAAAAATTAGATTTGTTAATTCAGGAACTGAGGCTTGTATGAGTGCAGTTAGATTAGCACGTGGATATACTAAAAAAGATAAAATAATTAAATTTTCTGGCTGTTATCATGGTCATTCAGATTCTTTTTTAATTGAAGCAGGTAGTGGAGTAGTAACTTTTGGAACACCAAATAGCCCTGGTGTTACAAATGGTACTGCGAAAGATACACTAATCGCTTCGTATAATGATTTAGATTCTGTGAAAGCTCTTTTTGAAAATAATGTTAATCAAATTGCTGCAATAATAATTGAGCCAATTGCTGGAAATATGGGTTGTGTGATTCCAAAGGATGGATTTGTTCAAGGACTGAGAAATTTATGTAATGAAAATAATTCTCTTTTAATTTTTGATGAGGTTATGACTGGGTATAGACTTGCGAAGGGTGGAGCTCAGGAGTTGCTAGGAGTTGAGGCAGATATTGTTACTTACGGAAAAGTAATTGGTGGTGGTTTACCTGTTGGAGCATTTTCTTCAAAAAATATAATAATGAAAGAATTATCACCCACTGGATCTATATATCAAGCTGGAACTTTAAGTGGAAATCCTTTAGCAATGTCTGCAGGGTTAGCTACATTAACAGAATTAAATAATAATAATATTTATCAAAGTTTAGATGATAAAACTGCTTATTTAGAAAAAGGAATGTATGAGATTTTAGGAAAAACAAATTTAGATTTTAAAATAAATCGCTTAGGATCAATGATTTCTTTACATTTCTGTTCTGATGATGTGATAGATTTTAAATCAGCTCAAAAAGGAAATAATGAAATTTTTAAAAAATATTTTCACGGTATGTTAAAAGAAGGTATTTACCTACCTCCTAGCGCTTTTGAGAGCTATTTTTTAAACGATGCTTTGTCCTACAATGATATAGACTTTACCCTTGATTCTTTAAAAAAAGTTACTAAATTTCTTTAGATTGGTTTTCCAATCAAAATTCTATTAATTTTCGCTTCAACTGTCATAAGATGGATTTTACTCATTTCATCAGAGTTTTTCTTTAATGACTTTTTAATTTCTTTTTTTAGTTCTAATAATTGACCAACAGAGACAGTTCTTATATCTGATTGACTAACTTTTACAGTTGTCACATAACTTCTAGCCCAAGATGGGGTAGAGCCCTGTTCTTCATTCATTATATAATTAATCCTATCTATATAAGCAAGTTGTAAATTTCTTCTATAAACATCGATTGGTTTATTTGTATAAAGCTCTTCCCAGATTCCTTTTTTCAAATCAGACATCATTTCACTTAATGTATAAGCTTTAGCACCATTTATTGCCTCATTTTCAATTAACCTAGCCATTTTACCAAAATCTAGTATGCTATTTAATGTTCTAGATTGAGTTGCTCTAATTCTGTTCACATTTCCAGCAAATTCAATTTTATTTAAAATATTTTTATCAATCATCCAAGTTGGAGTTTTAAAAAGTTGAGTTTGAAGAAAGTTCATACATTTAATTTGATGAGATTTTTTGACATGGGTGTAAACTGGACCTTCTTGATCATAAGTTTTGTAATATTGATATACTCCTCCAATATTTGAACTTACGTGTCCCATATAACGATTAAATTGTGAAAGCACTTGACCGTACATTGTTTGAAGATCTGAATAATCTTTTCCATCCTCGGATGTCCATTTGTTAAGATTAGGAATAATTCTTTTTAAATTTAATATTCCATATTCACTAGCTTTAACGGCATCATCTCCCAAATCTTCTGTTTGTGAACTAGGATCAATACCGGCACTACCAAATCTATGCATCAAACTGTTTTCATTATCTCTAATCCATTTATCTAGTGTTTTCTTTTCATCTTTTGCTGTTTTTGCATCTAGAATTGGTCTGTAACCCCATTTAACAGCATGTTTATCATAAACTCCAATATCTGGCATTAGAGAAACGCCTTCATCCTCAGGTTGAGCTATATAATTAAACCTTGCATAGTCCATAATAGATGGGGCTGTACCATATTTTTTTGTAAAAGATGCAGATCTTAGTGAATCCACTGGATAAGCACTACTACTTCCCATGTTGTGAGGTAAGCCTATTGTATGACCAACTTCATGAGCTGATACAAATCTTATCAATCTTCCCATTACTTCATCATCAAAAGCTACTCCTCTAGCTTTTTCATTTATAGCAGCAGTTTGAACAAAAAACCAATTTCTAAGTAACGTCATTACATTGTGATACCAATTAATATCGGATTCTAAAATTTCTCCAGACCTAGGATCACTGACATGAGGTCCATTAGCGTTTGGTATTGGAGAGGCTAAATACCTAACAACAGAGTACCTCACATCCTCAGGACTCCACTCAGGATCTTCTTCTTTAGTTGGAGGGTCCTTAGCAATAATCGCATTTTTGAATCCAGCTTCTTCAAATGCTACTTGCCAATCTTCAATGCCTTGTTTCAAATATTTTCTCCACTTAACAGGTGTTGCTCTGTCAATGTAATAAACTATTTGTTTTTTCGGAATTACCAACTCTCCTTTTTTAAATTTATCGATGTCTTCCTTTTTTACTTCAAGTCTCCATCTGTCAAGATATTTTAGTGATTTACTTTCCTGAACATCTAAACCATAATCAACCTGACTTCTTGCAAACCATCCAACTCTTTGATCAAAATATCTTCTTTTCATAGGGATTTTTGGAAGTAAAATCATAGAATTATTCATTTCTAAAGAAACTGAACCAACACTTGAATTTGAAGGAGGATCTGAAGATCTATAAGTTTTTACATGTCTAACTTCAATGTTAATAGGGTAACTTTTAATTGACTCAATAAAAGATCTTTTTGAGTCTAAGCTTGAAATTTTATATGATTTTCTTCTTGATTGTGGAAATCCTAAAGGTTTAACATCATCAGTAAATAGTTTAGTTACATCTATAACTGATGAATTTTTTCCATAAGATAATGTTTTAAAACTGTGTAAGATTGGTTCGAAGTTAGAATTAACAACCGCTTCACTAACTGGAAGGGAATCATTAGCAACTACATTATGAGATACAACCCTTAACAAAATTTTACTATCTTTTTTTTGCCATCTAAGAACTTGGGTGTTTTGTTTTCCGCCTCCAAAACCAATTCCAGCGGCGGTTTTAGCTATTCTTGTAACCATCAACATTTCTCTTCCAATTAAAGAGTCATTAATTTCAAAGTAATACTTATCTTTTATTTTGTGGACATCAAACAAACCTTTGTCACTTACAGCATCTTTAGTAATTAAACTTGAATATTTTTTTAGACCCTGATCTTTTCCATCATTATTTGCCTCTTTGATGGCCTCAATTAAATCATCTTTAGACTGTGAATAAACGTTATTGTTAAAAAATGAGATACTTAAAAAAAATATCAATAATAAATTCTGATAGTTATTTTTCATAATTATAGGTTATTTGTTTTTGAACCATTTTTCAACTTCTCCGATTTGAAGAGCGTTAAGGTCTAATTTATTTTTTTTTCTAAATCCGTTCATTTTTTGATGAACTTGAGTTGCTTTATTTAAAAGTAAATTATCTTTACTTGAATATATCTCCATTACATATTTTACCCATTTTTCGTCAATACCAATTTCTAAAAAATCTTCTACTTTTGGTTTTGGTTTGGAGAGCTCAGGTTTCATTTGTGGAAAAAATATAACCTCTTGAATAGATTTATTATTGGTAAATAACATTACCAAACGGTCAATGCCAATTCCGATTCCAGACGTAGGTGGCATTCCATATTCAAGAGCTCTAACAAAATCATTATCAATAAACATTGCCTCGTCATCTCCTTTTTCAGAAAGTTTTAGTTGGTCCTCAAATCTAGATAATTGATCTATTGGGTCATTTAGTTCTGAATAAGCATTAGCTAATTCTTTTCCATTTACAAAAAGTTCAAACCTTTCAGTCAGTCTTGGATTATCACGATGTTCTTTTGTCAAAGGACTCATTTCCTTTGGATAATCTGTAATAAAAGTTGGCTGTATGTAATGGTGTTCACATTTTTCACCAAATATTTCATCAATTAATTTTCCTAGACCCATAGTACTATCAACATCAATGCCTAATTTTTTTGCTGTTTCATACATTTCTTTTTCACCAAATTCAGAAACATCAATACCAGTATGTTCCTTTATGGAATCCAAAATACTTACTCTTTTGAAAGGAGCTTTAAAATCGATTGAATTGTCTTCAAGTTTAACAAGAGTTGAACTTGTTAAATCAATTGCTATTTTTTCAAGTAAATTTTCAGTTGTTTCCATCATCCAGAAGTAATCTTTATAAGCTACATAAAGTTCCACCATCGTAAATTCCGGATTGTGTGTTCTATCCATTCCTTCATTTCTAAAAGCTTTTGCAAATTCATAAACCCCATCAAATCCTCCTACAATCAATCTCTTTAAATATAATTCGTTTGCTATTCTTAAATACAATGGAATATTTAAAGCATTGTGGTGAGTAGTAAATGGCCGAGCAGAAGCACCTCCTGGTATAGACTGAAGTATTGGCGTTTCAACCTCTAAATAGTCTTTGTCATTAAAAAAAG
>Ga0228615_1000660_pt1 | contig 18320 bp, 17 predicted proteins | sample 16DmetaG_FD_190530 | JGI IMG/M metagenome (GOLD analysis project Ga0228615, IMG submission 190530) | Seawater microbial communities from Monterey Bay, California, United States - 16D | ecosystem: Environmental > Aquatic > Marine > Coastal | place: USA: California | collected 2016-10-17
TAAATACATTTAGGAGAAGACCACATGAAAATTAATGAATTTGCTATAATTGAGCCAAATATTGACGAAGCACCTATCGGTGCATTTAAAAGGGCCGCAACAGGCATTGCAGGATTTTTCGGCAGTGCTGGCGCACAAGCAGATGGCAAAGTACAAAGTGCAATTAACGCAATGTACAAAGAATACAAACAGTTTTACACTCCTACACCCGAAGGTCGTCCAACAGGCGATAACTTAAAAGCATTTATTACAGCAACTGGTTATCCATTAGAAAAGAAATATGGTAGTCTTACAGGGTTGTATGCACAAGTTGAAAAAGCCAAAAAGATGAGAAGTCAAAAGCCAGTTAAAGCAACCGAGCCTGAGGCACAAGCAGGCGGCGATGATAATACTATTCCTTTTCCACAAGCAAATAACCCAGGATCAAAAATGGTGCAAAGCACATATGAAGCACTAGACATCAAAGGCGACAGTGTTTTAAGTAATGCACAAGTAGAAGACATGATTGAGTTTATTGTTAGAGATTCTTTTCAAGATGATAAAGTTAAAGATCTTGCTCCTGGTGCTTACACAGCAAAATTACGCACACAAAACAAGAAAAAAGATAAAGAACAAGCACAACAAAAAGCAACTGCACAAACACCGAGTGCCACTGACAGCGAGTTAGTAAAAGGTAACGACGGTATATTTAGGTTTCAGTAATGCCAGTTATTAAAGTAGAAACACCTGATGGTGTACAGCAAGTAGAAATCAAAGGCAATACTCCTACACCGCAAGAAACTGCGGCAATCAAAAAACAATTTTTTAGTAAAACAAAACCTGAAAGTGACAAGCCTAAAACTGATATGAAAGGTGCGTTTGCAAGTAATTTAAGAAAAGGTTATAAAGCAGGAAGAAATCCGTTAAAAACAGCAGGTGGTGCTATTGCTGACAAGTTTAGTAGTGCCGCTGATGATTATGAAAAAAATAATCCTGCGGATGATAAAGATAAAGGTAAAAATTCAACTGATACAAGAGCAGGACTTAATACACTTAGGTCGGAACTTGGTTTAGAAAACCCTGCAATGGCAGTTAAAGCACTAGAAAAACTACAAGCAGGTAAGCCTCTTAGTAATAAAAATGAATTAAATGCTGTTAAACCAATTATAAATGCTGTTCAAGCCGCATTACAAAGCACACAAGGTCGTGCTAGACTCAAACAATTAATTAAAACTTTAAGTTAAATTTTAGAAAAAAGCCATTCCAGACTCTTTGGTAATTTTTAGATTTTCATCAACCATTTTACCTATGGCTTTTCTTTCGTCGTATGTTGAACCGTAAGCATCTTTCAGTTGCATGCCTCCACGCATGTACCAACATAACTTAACTAATTCACTTAATATTGCTTGGGACTCTTTTTCTAGGCCGGTAACATATTCATCAATCTCAGAGAGTTCGAGTGTTCCGACCTTTATGCGAAAAAACTTGCATTGTCGAACACCATCGGTACATCAATAACTGATTCGGCGCCCTTCTCCACATAATCTGCAGGTACTTGAAATTTAGTATTTGGTGTACTCCAGTATTCTTTTAAATCCTCAAGTCCTTTTTGAACTGCTGTAAATGTCTCTTTATCAGTAGTTTCAAAAAATTGTTTTATGGCTTGTGCATTAGTTTCTGTACCTTCTGGAGTTTCAATTCCTGTAACATTTGTAATAACCATATCCAACGTCATTTGACTTAATTTTTTAAATCCTTCTTTGAATGCTTGTAATTTTTGTGCTTGATCAATTTTACTATCTTGCATTACTTGTGACAATCTTTGGTTCTCAAATGTAGTCATAAAGAAACTAGTTGTTTCCTTGTAGGTTAAAGGCTTAACATGAAATGTAAGATCACCGTGAGTAATAATGCCGTTCCAAGTTTTACCTTGCATTTTATCTAATATAGTACGTAAATCAATTTCAATAGTTTCGCTACCTACTTTAAGATCATCGTCTTCATAATATCTAATAGGAACTTGTAGTTCCATCTTTTCGCCATATGTAGCAATACGTATAGCAATTAAAATAGCATCTAAATCAATATTTGGCATACTCCACGGATCATCAATCATTGGACAGCATGATTTGATTACATCTACAGTTGCTTCACCGCTCATTAATGCATCAGGTGTTTTGATCATTAACTCATCTTTGGCCGTCATTGAATAGATTGGTAATTCTCCAGACCCAGTTTTTTCCATTGGATTCGAAGGATAAAATGCACCACCACTAGGTAGTGTCAAGTAAATTTTTGGTTGGCGTTTGTACTTGTTTAAAACGCTTTGATTTTCCATGGTTGTTATCCTCTATAAATACAGTTGTACTAATAATTAGTAAATGTATTTATATACGTATATTATGAGGATTTTTAAATTATGGCAGTAACTGGTCAAATTGGTGATGCAGATGTAAGATTGGATAATGCGGCTGAAGAAGCCACAATGCAGAAGATTCTAGACACCTTGCGTGACATGGAAGGCATGGGTGGCGGCAAAGGCGGAGCGGGTACTGTTGGCGGAGTAGCATTACCAATCGGTAAATTAGGTAAATCAATTAACTATGCAAATGTTGCTGTTGGTGCTTTAGGCAAAGGCTTAGGTTTGGCCACTGGTGCTCTAGCAGGACTTACAAAAATGGGTTCTGGTGCTGTTAAACTTGGTGCTGGGTTTGTTGCAACACAACCTAAAATTACAGATTTATCTAATGCATTAACTAAATTACCACTTGGACTGAATGTGTTTGGAGAAGCAATTCATGCAGTTGTAGAACTATTATATAAAAACTACACAACATTCCAGCAACTATCAGCATCAGGTATAGCATTTGGTGACAAATTAGAATACATGAACGGAATGGCGGCTAGACTAGGTATTGGTTTAGATACCCTTGCAGGAAGTGTAGCAGGAAATTCCGAAAGACTAGCATTTTTAGGAACAGCAACACGTGGTGCTGAAATGGCTATTAACGATGCGGCAATAGCATTTGATCAAAACAGAGATAGTTTACAGAGATTTGGTTTAAGTTTTGAAGAACAAAACGAAACCTTTATGAGATTCTTTGCACAAAACTCAATGGCATTGCAAAGAGAAACAATGACACGTAGTCAATTGATTGACATGAGTGATGATTATGCAAAAGGTATTAGAAGATTATCAGAACTAACAGGTACTCAAGCAGATGCAATTCAAGATGAAGTAGATAAAGCAAATGCTAACAAATCGTTTGCAGTGTTTATGTCTGGACTTGAAGGACAAGAAAAAGCCAGAGCAGAATCAGTGATGCGAACATTTGGACAGTTTGGTGATTCAGGTAGAGAAGCGGCAATGTCGATGATAATGGGTGTAGCACCTCTTACTGAAGGTGCGGCTCAAATGATGACCATTAATAAAGGATTTAGTGACACACTTAGACAGTCTGTTTCATCGTCTAAAAATTTTAACGGTTCTTTAGAATCGTTTGAAGCAGGATTGCTGAACAATGTTACTGCTTTTGCAAACAGTCAAAAAGGATTTGTACAAAGTAATGCAAGATTTGGTGCGGCAATTACAATGGCTGGCGATGGACTTGGTCCAACGTTTGGTGATTTGTTAATGGGTATTCAAAAATTTACAGGAAGTACTGAAGATTTAGAAAGTGACATGGGTAAAACAAGTCCACTAGCACAAGCATTTAATAATCTAAACTCTATGTTACAAACTCTAAGAGAACAATTAGCAGATTCGTTTGTTCAAATTGTGACATCACAGACTTTTAAAGACGGAATGACTGCCTTTAACACGTTTTTACAAAATGTTACAGATGATATAGAAGCAGAAGGATTTATTCCTTACCTTTCAAGAAAGTTTAATGAATTACTTGATAAGATGTATTTGATGATGGCAAATTCAAAATTAATTAAATTTTTATTTTTAGACGATGAATCAATTGCCAACGCAACAGTCACTAAAATTGAGTCTCAATTAGATGGATCACCTGACAAAAAAATTAGTATGGATGATTTAGCCGCTGTTATGGAAGGTACCAAAGTAGTAACTGGCGATGCCCAAAAAGGCGCTTCTGATATTCTACAAAAGTATTTACTGCCTGATGCACCGAATCAAAAAAATATGTTAGGATATGATCTTGATGATAAACGAGTATATCGAAACCTGATGAAACGATTCCAAACTCCACAAGACTTACTTGCTGGATTTGACGCTGAAGAATTAGAGAAAATGTTTGGTCCAAACTATAGTCAAGTAATTATAGATCTATTTAAAGAATTACAAGGATATCAAAAATCAATAGATGAAGGTGCTCAAATGTTTGGCGGTACTATGGGTGCATATGGCAGTGTACTAAAAGACTTTGGGTCAGGTACCGTTGCAACGTTACACGGAAAAGAAGCAGTACTAAATGAACCTCAATTGAATAATTTAGTAGCCAATGCATATAATCAAGGTGCAAAACAGCAAGGAAATCAAGAAAATAACACTCAAACGTCGGGATCAAGCAATTTGGTTAACAAACTAGTTGACAGCAACCGGGAAGGTAGTGTAAAATTACTAGATGCGTTAAATATGCTTACAAGGAAAATGGATACACAGAATAATTTAACTAAACAGGTTATAGCAACTGTTGAACAATACAGTTAGGAAAAAAATATGGGTTGGAAAAAATACTTTCAAGAATATAAACCAGAAAATACTTCAGGACAAGTAAGTCCAGTATCTGGTAGCGGACAAGCAGGTCCTGCAAGGACAAACTATTCGAGTTTCTTGCCTGATGTTTATTCAGGACATCCTAATCGTATTGAACGTTATGGACAGTACGAAACAATGGACGCTGACAGTGAAGTTAATGCGGCCTTAGATATTCTAGCAGAGTTTTGTACACAAGAAAACATGGAAAACAAAACTCCATTTCAGTTGTTTTTTAAACAACAAGCAACAGGTGCAGAAACAAAAATATTAAAACAGTATTTGCAACAATGGGTTGACATGAACCAATTTGACAGACGTATTTTTAGAGTAATGCGTAACGTATTCAAATATGGCGATGCATTTTTTGTAAGAGATCCAGAAACATTTAAATTATTTCATATTGATCCTGCTAAAGTTAACAAGGTAATTGTTAATGAAAGCGAAGGTAAAGAACCTGAACAATATGTTATTAGTGATATTAATGTAAACTTTCAACATTTAAGTGTATCACAAAAGAATCCAAACGCAGGCACAGGACAAATAGATTATACAACTTCAGGCGGAGGCCAAGGAAGAGGGTATGTTGGTGCTAATTCGGGTTCAGTTGGTACAAGATTTGATAAAACACAAAACCAAGCAACAATTGAAGCAGAGCATGTTGTACATTTAAGTTTAAGTGAAGGGTTAGATAGAAACTTTCCTTTTGGTAACAGTCTATTAGAAAGTGTTTTTAAAGTTTATAAGCAGAAAGAATTACTTGAAGATGCAATTATTATCTATCGTGTGCAAAGAGCACCTGAAAGAAGAGTATTTTACATCGACGTAGGTAACATGCCTACTCACCTTGCTATGGGATTTGTTGAAAGAATTAAAAATGAAATTCATCAACGTAGAATTCCGTCAGCAACTGGAGGTGGTACTAACGTTATTGACGCTAGTTTCAATCCACTATCAATTAATGAAGATTACTTCTTTCCACAAACAGCGGAAGGACGTGGTTCTAAAGTAGAAACACTACCAGGCGGAACTAACCTAGGCGAAATAGATGACTTAAAATATTTTACTAACAAGTTATTCCGTGGTTTACGTATTCCAAGTTCTTACTTACCTACCGGTGCAGATGATTCTGCCGCACAGTATAACGACGGTAGGGTAGGCACTGCTTATATTCAAGAACTAAGATTCAACAAATACTGTGTTAGATTACAAAATTTATGTGCATATGTATTTGATAGAGAGTTTAAAATGTTTATGAACGCCAAAGGTGTAAACATTGACAACAACTTATTTGATTTAAAAATGAATCCACCACAAAACTTTGCTTCATATAGACAAAGTGAAATGGATAATGCTAGAGTTAACACGTTTGCTTCACTACAAGAAGTACCTTACATGAGTAAACGATTTGCACTTAAACGTTTCTTAGGTCTTTCACAAGAAGAACTTGCAGAAAATGAATCAATGTGGCGTGAAGAAAACACAAATGAAAATTTCAATAACGCAAGTGCAGGTGCAGAAATGCGTAGTGCAGGCGTAACTCCAAGTGGTATACAATCAGATCTAGATGATCTTGGTACTACAGAGCCTGGAGCAGATGCTCCTGAACCAGAAATAGATGTGTCAGAGCCTGATACTACTCCTGGTGGCGACACAGTTTAAGGTAAATAATAATATGTTGTTAAAAGAATTTTTTTATTTTGATAAAGACGGACAAGACTTTGAGGACGATAAACGTTATAGTGCTCAGAGAGATATTTCTGTAATTAAACCTACGGATACTAGAAAAACTAGACTTACACTAGAACAACTTAATCAAATTAGACGTACATCTGAAGCAAGAGAAGTTGAACAAGCAAAAGAATTAGAGTTTGTGCAACTGATGTATGGACAACCTGCTCAAGAAGATACTACCCTTTAATAAAACTGTTTAAATACCATTATGAACACAGCATTCGTAATGGGTAACGGTACCTCCAGAAAACATTTTGATGTAGAAAAGTTGCGTGGCAAAGGAAACATCTATGCCTGCAATGCCGTTTATCGAAGTTTTGAACCTGATGTTCTTATTGCAGTTGATCCAAAAATGGTACATGAGATTGTAGCAGATGGTTATCATCACAATCATGTGGTATGGACAAACTATAATAACGGATACAAAGAATATACTAATCTTAATTATTTTCAACCTAGCAGAGGATGGAGTAGTGGTCCTACAGCACTAGCAAAAGCGGCTGACGACAAGCATAAAACCATCTACATACTAGGTTTTGATTATATGGGATTAAATGGTGGCAAGAAGTTTAATAACTTGTTTGCAGACACTAACAATTATAAGAAATCAAAAGAACCAGCAACGTATTATGGCAATTGGCTTAGACAAACTGAAAGCGTAATCAGAACTAATACTGATACACAGTTTTTAAGGGTAACTAACGTTGGAGATTTTTGTCCAGCACAACTTAACAGTTACGATAATATACGCAATATTGACTATGATGAACTCGAATTTAGACTCAAAAAACCACATGATTAGCAAGAATGTAAGAAATGAGCCTATTTTCACCGGTAAAAGTGGTTTTATCGTAAATACAAGGGACAGCCTTGCCAACTAATATAAATTAAGGAGAAAACAATGTCAGACACAAGCAAATTTGAACAACTGCTTGATCTTCTAGTGAATGAAGATAAAGATAAAGCAGAAGAACTTTTCCACGATATCGTGGTAGAGAAATCAAAAGAAATTTACCAAGGACTTATTGAGTCTGAGGAAAAAGAAGACGAAGTTGAAGAAGCAACTGAAGAGTCAAAAGAAGACGAAGTTGAAGAAGCAACTGACGCAGAAGAAAAAGAAGACAAAGTTGAAGAAAACTTTGAAGACGAATCAGTCGAGGAAGTCGGCGGAGATGCAACAGATATGATGATGAAAGCAGTATCCGGTGATGAAGAAGACGAAATGGATTTCGACGATGACGGTAAAATGGATGATCATGAAGAAGAGCATGGTGATATTGAAGACCGCGTTGTAGACCTTGAAGATGCATTAGACGATCTTAAAAATGAGTTTGAAGCCATGATGGACGACAAACCAGAAGACGAAGATGATGCAGAAGAAGGCGACGAAGAAGAATCAGAAGAAGCCGATAAGGAAGCATTTGAACCTGCTATTGAGTCAACAGACGAAGAAGTAGAAAATGTAGATGAAGCAACAGAAGCAAAATCCGCTGGCGAAACTATGCGTGAATACGTAGAAAAAGTTTCTGCTCCATCCAATTCCGAAGGCGCTGATGCAACTACTTCACCAGTAGCAAGTAACGCTAAAGCACCTAACGATGCTAAAGCACATGCTATCGGCGGTAGTGAAGAAAAGGGCGGTAGTGCTCAAAAGCCAAAAGACATGGGAAAATCTTTCGAGAATGAACCAGGTTCAAAAGCCGGAGACACTTATAAGAAGGCATCTGCACCAAAGAGTGCTGAATAATTAGGAGTTTGCTAATATGGCATACTTAAGAGAACATCTTACGTTCGATCAGGCGAAAGTCACACTTGAGTCAATAGGTGAAGGTTCTGAAAAAGACCTTTATCTAAAAGGCATCTGTATTCAGGGTGGTGTTAAAAACGCTAACCAGCGAATCTACCCTGTCTCCGAGATAGGCAACGCTGTTAAAACGCTCAAGGATCAGATCGACGGCGGTTATTCTGTACTAGGTGAAGTTGATCACCCAGATGATTTAAAGGTCAATTTAGATCGTGTATCGCATATGATTACTGATATGTGGATGGATGGCCCTAACGGGTTTGGTAAGATGAAAATTTTGCCTACCCCGATGGGTAATCTTGTAAAAACCATGTTACAGTCAGGTGTGAAACTGGGAGTCAGTTCACGAGGAGCAGGTGAAGTTAATGAATCCACTGGAGAAGTTAACGGATTTGAAATTATCACAGTTGATGTGGTAGCACAACCAAGTGCGCCGGGTGCTTACCCGACACCAATCTATGAACACTTAATGAATACAAAGGGTGGTTATAGTGCAATTAGGGCGGCACACGAAGTATCGAAAGATGCTAAAGCACAGAAGTATCTCAAAGAACAGATGCTACGAGTCATAAAAGGCTTGGAGTAACAAAGGAGAAGCAAATGAGTGATATGTTTAACAAACTTTTCGAAACAGGTATTCTAGGTGAGGAAGTACGTTCTGACTTACAAGAAGCATGGGACGCGAAGATCAAGGAAAACAAAGACACTGTTACTGCTGAACTCCGTGAGGAATTTGCAAATCGTTATGAGCATGATAAATCAAACATGGTCGAAGCGATTGACAAAATGATTTCCGAACGTTTAGAATCAGAGATTGCTGAAATTGCTGAAGATAAGAAGGCACTTGCGGAAGCAACTGTATCTTATAAGAAGAAAGTCAGTGAACACTCTGAGAAATTGCAAGAGTTTATGCTCAAGCAATTGACTAAAGAAATTGGAGAGTTGCATGAAGACCGTAATAAGGTTTCAGAAAACTTTTCAAAATTGGAAGACTTTGTTGTCAAACAACTTGCAAATGAAATCAACGAGTTCGCAGAGGACAAAAAAGATTTGGCAGAAACCAAGGTTAAACTTGTAAAAGAAGCCAAAACTAAATTTGCAGAAGTCAAAGCAAAATTTGTTGCTAAGTCAGCAGAAATTGTTAAGGAAACTGTAAGTACTAAACTAGCAAAAGAGATTTCACAATTGAAAGAAGATATTCATTCAGCACGTGAAAACAATTTTGGTAGAAAACTATTCGAAGCGTTTGCTAATGAATATTCTAACTCATACTTAAACGAGAAATCAGAAACTGCGAAGTTAATGAAACTTGTTGCTGAGAAAGAAGAAAAATTGGCTGAGGCTAAGAAAACCATCACAGAGAAGGATACTCTAGTTGAGTCTAAGGAAGCAGAAATTAATGTTGCTAAAGATTCCGCGAAACGTGTTGCAGTGATGAATGAGTTATTGACTCCGCTAGGTAAAGACAAAAGTGAAATTATGTCTGAACTACTAGAGTCAGTGCAAACTGAAAAATTGCACACAGCATTTGACAAATATCTACCAGCAGTAATGGAAGACAGAAAAACTTCTAAAACTGTTAAAAAGGCACTTAATGAAAGCACAGAAGTAACAGGCAATAAAGAAACTACTCAACCGGTAGAAGAAAAGTCAAACTTAATACAACTCCGCAAATTAGCGGGATTAAACTAAAAGGAGAAGGACAAAATGTCAGAAATGATCAATGAAAATTGGCAGGCTACCAAAGGCGCACTTCTAGAAGGTCTTAACGGACACAAGAAAAGCGTGATGGATGTCACTCTCGAGAATACTAGACGTTATCTCGCTGAGTCGGCAACTGCTGGTGCAACTTCCGCAGGAAATGTTGCAACACTAAACAGAGTGATTCTTCCAGTAATTAGACGTGTAATGCCAACGGTTATCGCAAATGAAATCGTAGGTGTACAACCAATGACTGGACCAGTGTCACAAATTCACACACTAAGAGTACGTTACTCGGACACTAACAACGCTACAGGAACTGCAAATGATGTGACTGCAGGTGATGAGGCTTTATCACCATTCAAAATCGGTCAAGCATATGCTGGTGACGGTACATCAGGTAAAGCGGCTTCGACTGCGGCACTTGAAGGTAGTGCAGGTAACAGATTGTCAATTCAAATCTTAAAACAAGCAGTAGAAGCGAAGTCAAGAAAACTATCTGCACGTTGGACGTTTGAAGCGGCACAAGATGCTCAAGCACAACAAGGTATCGATATTGAAGCGGAAATCATGGCGGCTCTTGCACAAGAGATTACTGCTGAGATTGACCAAGAGATTTTAACATCTCTTCGTTCACTTGCTTCAGTTGAAGAAACTTACGACCAAGCGGCTGTAAGCGGTACAGCAACTTTTGTTGGTGATGAACATGCGGCACTTGCTGTTCAAATCAACAGAACTGCTAACAAAATCGCACAGCGTACACGTAGAGGTGCAGGTAACTTTGCAGTGGTTTCAAACCAAGCATTAACTATCCTACAATCTGCTACAACTTCAGCGTTTGCAAGAACAACTGAAGGTACTTTTGAAGCACCAACAAATACTAAATTTGTAGGTACTTTGAATAACGCTATGAGAGTATATGTTGACGCTTACATGGCTGATACAACTGCAGAAGACAACAACCAAGTACTTGTTGGTTACAAAGGTTCATCAGAAGCGGATGCGGCGGCGTTTTATTGCCCATACATTCCACTAATGAGTTCAGGTGTAGTATTAGATCCTGAAACTTTTGAGCCAGTAGTAGGCTTCATGACACGTTATGGTTATGTAGAACTTACTAACACTGCGTCATCTTTAGGTAACGCTGGTGACTACTTAGGTAAAGTTGCTATTACAACAGCAAACGTATCATTCTCGTAAGAGATTAGTTACAAAATACAGAAAAGGGCGGCTTTGGTCGCCCTTTTTTTATGACTGATAAATATTTGTATGCAAGAGAGTATTACAGAAATAACATCAAGTCTAGACTGGCCCGACATAGAAACTCAGATACGTACTCTTGGAAAAACAGCCCCAGAGTTTAAATTTGATATTGCAAAGTTTTGTAGTGGAATGCGTAGTGAAATAAACAAACTCAGTAATATAGAATTAAAGTACAGACAACAAAGACGTGATAGTGTAATATTAGAACACAAAGACCAATGTGCTAAAATTAATCGGCTTGTAAAAGATTTTAGTTCTGTACATCTTATGCATTTGTTTACTAGACTAGACTAAATATTACTGTCAAATAGGAAATTACAATAGTGTAATGGACTTATGCTGTACCCACAGCGTACTGGATAGAACCCAGATAGGACTACTTAATAGGAGAAAAAAAATGGGAAGACCACTAAACAAAAGATTATTCGGAACACCTACAGCAGGTGGTAACGAGATCAAAGTAAACTTTCATAACGGCACAGCAGTTAAAGAAGGTTATATCGTAAAGCAAAAAGGTTCAAAGAAATTTGTTTGTGAAGAAATTGGCACAGCAGGTGAATTCACTTGTACACTAACAACTGGTAAATTACCAGCGGCATTAGCGGCAGGCGAAATGGCTATTTCATTCAAAATGGATGATGCAGAAACTTACACAGTAAGTAAAATTTCTGGACGTAAAGCAACTTTATCTGCTCCAAGTGCTACAGGTGCAAACGCATTTGACGGACAAAGTGTTCCTTGGAACTTTGCAACTAGTACTGCAGATGGTGCGGCACAAGTTGAAGAAGCAGGTGACGATAACACATTAGTTGGAACAGACGACGACGACTTCACAGAAGACGCATAATCGTTGGTTATTAACATTAGGAGAGGGCAAAGTTCGCTTTGCCCTTTTCTCTTGACTAAATAATACTATAAACAAAGGATCCTTAATCAAATGGCAGTAGATGTACTTAAAGTAACAGGTGATTACAAAATCGTAACTTCCACTAGTACCGGAACACGACTTACTATGGAAACTCCAGAAGTAAGAATTACCGGCGATTTGACTGTACTTGGTGCTACAACTACAATTCAAACTGCTAACATGTCGATTGAAGATAATATTATTATTATCAACTCAGGCGAAACAAGCGGAAGCGGTATTAGTTTAGGACAAGCAGGACTTAATATATATAGAGGTCCTTCAAGTTCACCGGCTACTATGTTATTTGATGACACATTATCATACTTACAACCAAATGGTGGTACAGGAGAAGGTGTTTTTACATTTAAAGTAGGATCAAGTCTTGGAGCAATCCAAGCACACGTAGTTGAAACTTCAGGTGAAGATTTATTATTACTAGGACAAAATGCTCCTAATGCTGTTGTTAGTGTTACAGGAACAAGTGACTATGAAACTAACGTAACAGACGATGATGATATTCCAAATAAGAAGTATGTAGATACTGCGGTTGCAGGAGCGGCTATTAGTAGAATGACAGCAGGCAATACTATTGCTGAAGTGTTTGATACTAGTGACGGCGATCCGCTATCACAGTTTACTATTAATGTAGACGGAACACAACGATTTAGTGTAAACGGTATTACTACAGAATTACAAGAACTACAAATAGACGGAACTACAATACGTCCAAAAACATCAAATAATAGTTTATTTTTAGAAACTAACGGCACAGGAGAAGTGGTTGTACGTGATGTATTAAGTATTGAAGGTGTTGTAAGTCCAACTGCTCCAAGTGCAGATAGTGGTAGAATTAAACTATATTCTCAAACCCAAGCAGAAGGCGGTTCTGGACTATATTTTGTAAATACATCTAGTACTAGAGATGAATTAGTAAGTAAAAAGAAAGCATTGCTTTATAGCATGTTATTTTAGGAAAAACAATGGCGATTACAAACAACTTTATAGATGCTACATTAACAACACTTTACACCAGTAGTGGTGAATCAGCAGTTACAAGTATGATATTTTGTAACTATCAAGACACAGATAATATTACTGGCGCAGGAAACGTTTTAACAGATGCAGATACATTTTTAGATTTACATATTGTACCAAGTGGTGGTTCAGCAGGTGATGAAAATAAAATATTACATCAATTAAAAATTCCTGGAGGAGAAACTTTTATTATGGATAGTGAAAGATTAGTCCTTGCAAACGGAGATACTATTGTAGCACAAACAACATCACCGGCTACAATTAGTGCAACAATTAGTACGGTAGCAGTGTAATGAGATTTGTTAAAAAACAACAATTGAACTCTAAACTTATCACAGATCCTAGTGTTTCTGTTGAAGCGAATGGTCAAGTTGTTCTTGGTACAAATTATGCAGTAAAGGTTCCTATGGGATCAAATGCAGAACGTCCAGCATATCCCGAGAATGGACAGATAAGATATAACACAGAAGAAAATGAATTTGAATTTTATGTAAACAACGCATGGGAACAAGCAAGAACTATGCGTCCTAATACAATCACAGTACAAAACTTAGGTACTGGAGATGCAACAAATCAAGAGTTTGGACCTTTAAGTCCTACACCAGCAACAGCCGCAAACGTTTTAGTATTAGTAGAAAACGTTGTTCAAATTGCAGGCGTAAACTACACTATGATACAAGGACAAGGTGGACAATACCTACGCTTTGATAGTGCTGTACCTTTGGGTAAAGATGTTGTTGTAATACACGGTTTTGACTAAGCCAACTATACCCTTTTTCCATTAAAGACTAAATACTGTTAATGTAAACTTGACCGAATTAGGTTTACAGGACAAACAGTGGTTAACCCGCTATGTAATGTGGTTAGTGGCACAGGATGCCCGTTTATAGGAGAACACAATGGCCGTCGGTCGAATTTCAGGTCCGTTGTTGAAGGCAAATTTGCTACGTAATGGAGTGGATTTAGCATTTGAAACGGATTTATTATATTTAGATGTAAGCAACAATAGAATTGGTGTTAAGACCAACAGTCCAGCCTATGACGTAGATGTTAACGGCACTATAAACGCAACAAATTTACAAGCAACAAACCAAGTTTCCGTTGGTAACTTAAATTTACAAAACAACACAATTTCATCCAACTTAGGAACAATTGAATTATTACCAGCAGGTAATGATCCTGTTATCTATCATTCAAAAATTCATGTTGATTCATTGGAAATCAATGACAACTATATTACAACTTTAGATTCAAATGCTCCAATTGAATTAAGACCAAACGGTGTTGGTACAATTGAATTAGTTGGTAACACAAATGTAACAGGTAATTTATTTGCAAGTGGAACAATTACTGCGGCAGGAAATATTACACTTGGTGATGGTAACACAGACAACATTACTTTTAATGCAGATGTTGTAAGTGATATTTTACCAGATGAATCAGACAAATATGTTTTAGGTAATCCAAGTAAGCGTTGGAAAACTATTGATTCTAATCAAGGTAACATTGGTGGTGTACAAATTACTGACAATACCATTCAACCACAAAATACAAATGAAAATTTAATTATTCGTGCAAACGGTACAGGCGTTGTAAACATTTATGGACTTGAAGTTACTTCAGGTGGTAACGTAAACCTAACTGGTGAAGAATTAAGATTTGGTAATATCCTAGTTGACGGTGATGCTGACAACACAGGTATTTTTGCAACTAATTCAAATACAAATATTAACATAAACAGTTCTGGTACAGGACTAGTACTTGCTAATGGTACAAATTTATTATTACAACAAGGCAACAGTTATTTTGTACATACAAACGGTAATGATACAAACAACGGTGGAGCAGAGAATGAAGCATTCTTAACACTTGCAAAAGCATTAACCGTTGCAACAACAGGTGATACAATTTATTTAGGCAGTGGTACATATGAAGAAGTAGCACCTCTTACAGTTCCAAAAGGTGTAAGTATTATTGGACAAGGACTTCGTTCAACACAACTTAAACCAACTGCGGCAACTAGAACAAATGATTTCTTTTTACTAAACGGTGAAGTAACTATTGAAAACTTAACTGTTAGAGAAATTGAATGGGACGGAACTTCAGGTTATGCTTTTAGATATGCAAACAATGCATTAATTTCAAGACGTAGTGCATACTTAAGACACATAACAATTTTAAACTTAGGCTCAACAGTAAGACTTGGTACTAACCCATCAAATGATCCATATGGATATGATGCAGGTGATGCAGGTCGTGGTATACTAATTGACGGTAGTGTTTTAAACAATGGTTCTTTAGAAGCGGCAATGTTATTTGATAGTGTTACATGTATTGTACCTAATTCAAAAGGACTTATTATTACAGAAGGTGCAAGAGCAGAATGGTTAAACAGTTTTGTATATTTTGCACAACAAGGTATCGAAGGTGTTGCAGGAACAACAGGACTTTATGGCGACGGTAAAACTATAATTGAGTTTGCAAGTGTTACAAATGGTCCATTCCAAGCAGGAGAAAGCGTTGTCTTTACATCAACTGATGGTTCAACAACTGCAACTGCAACTATTGAAAGTGTTGATGGAAGTACTTTAACAATTGATGGACGCTTTGATAATTTAGCAAACTTTGCAGATTTAACATTTACAGACGATACTGCAAGTATCCAAGGACAAACATCTAATGCAACTGCAACGTCAGTAATTAGATACGATAGAAAACAGTTTGGTGCTGAACTACGCTCTATTGCTAGTGCAAACGTTTATGGACAATTTGGTATTAGAGCAGATGGTCCAGATGTAAGACTAAGAATGAGTTCACATGATTTTGGTTATATTGGCTCAGGTAAAAAGTTTAACAACAACGACAATGATGTAGCACAAGCAAACGAAATTACAGAAGCAAACGGTGGTAGAGTATTTTATAACTCAACTGACCAATATGGTGATTATAGAATTGGTGATTTATTTTATGTAGATCAAGACACAGGTGCTGTTACATTTAGTGGCGGAAGTTTTGACGTTAGTTCTTTAACAGGTATTAATTTTACAAACGGTCCAAATACAACTATAATTGATCCTACACAAGTATCAACAGGAAATCTTGTATTATCAGGAAACACTATTTCAACAGTTTCTGGAGATGTTATTATTTCTCCAACTACAGGCGAAACTAATGTTACAGGAAACTTAAATGTAAGTGGTAACATTGATTTACAAGGTAACATTACACTAGGTAATCAAGATACAGATAATATTACAATCAATGCAGATCTTAACAGTAATTTAATTCCTGATGCAGACATTACATACGATGTAGGTAAAACTACAAAACGTTGGAGAAACGCACACATTAAAAACTTCTACGGAGGTGATGGTTCAACTTCTAACTTGATTATGATACTAGAAGAAAATCAAGTTAATGCAACACAAATACAAGTTGACAACGTATTAATTAGAAACAATGGTTTAGAAACAACTATATCAGGTGCAAACTTAGAATTGCAAGGTAACCAAACAGGTTATGTTGATATTGTTGGTAATGAAGCACTTAATATTCCAACTGGTACAACAATACAAAGACCAACTGGAGTTACAGGACACATACGTTTTAATACAACAACACAACAGTTTGAAGGATATGCAACTAATGCATGGAGTTCTTTAGGCGGTGTTAGAGATGTTGACAGTGATACATATATTCAACCAGAAACAGGTCCTGGTAATGATGAAGATATTTTACAATTTTTTACAGGTGGTACAGAAACTGCACAGTTAGATGCAACAAGTTTTAGAACAAATACTTTACAACCACTAACAGATGACTTTATTAAATTTGATAATACAACTGCTATTAAATTACCGGTTGGTACAGATGCAGAACGTCCGACAGGAAATGTAAACTTATTAAAAGGTACAGTAAGATTTAATACTGATACAACACAGTTTGAAGGCTTTAACGGAACTGCTTGGTCAAGTTTAGGCGGAGTACGTGACGTTGATAACGACACTTATATCATTCCAGAAAGTGTTCCAGGTGCTGATGAAGATAGATTAGATCTTTACACAGGTGGTACAAAGGCCGCAGAAATAGATTCAACAAACGGACTTGGAATTGATAAAATAAAAGCATTAGATACTACTGCTGGATCGTATGTTGACTTTACAGGAACTACTGGTATTAAAATTCCAACAGGTACAACTCTACAAAGACACGTAGGGTATGGAACAGGTGATACAGGAGTTATTAGATACAACAGCAATTTAAGATCAATCGAAGCATGGTCAGGTAGTGCATGGGAATTAATTGGTGGTGGTTCAATTACAGATGGTGACGGTGATACATATGTAACAGTTGAAACTTCAAATGATGACTCAGACCAATTTACATTTTATGTAGGTAACAACTATGGTGAAACTCCTCCGGATTATCCAAAAGTAATAATTTCAAGAGGTGGATTAGTAGTTGATAACAAAGTTAGTATTAATGAAAATGTTATTGAAAACATTAATACAAACGAAGATTTAATTTTACGTGCAAACGGAACAGGTAGAGTTTTAATTGACGGTGGATCAAGTGCACCGAGTAGTTCAGGTAACGTATTCTTTACAGATCCTTTAATTTCACTTAACCAAAGTGCAAGTGGAGCCAACACAGTTGACATGGGTATGATCCTCGAAAGAGGAAGTGACATTAACGTTGGGTTTGTTTATGATGAAAGCGAAAATGAATTTGCGGCAATAAGATCAATTGAACAAGGTACACAAGTTGGCGACATTACAATCAGTGGCTACGAGACTATATCTGCTAACACAGTAAAACTTAAAGGTTATTCTGCAAGTAAACTTGTAGTAACTGATACAGATAAAAAAGCAGTTACAAGTGACAACGGAACTACTGCTAAAGTAGATGGTGTTATAGATTTTGAAGATGGTAGACTTGTATTACCAAGAGGAACAACAGCAGAACGTGCAGTTTCTCCAACAACTGGTGAAGTAAGATTAAACACTGAAACTGATAAATTTGAAGCATACTTTGCAAACGGCGGGTGGAGTTATTTAGGTATTGGTTATGGTACTCCAGTAACACAACAATCATTTACAGGTGATGGCACAGAATATGCCTTTACACTTTCAAAAACACCGAACTCAGCAGAATCACTTATGGTTGCAATTAAC
>Ga0228615_1000664_pt1 | contig 18310 bp, 16 predicted proteins | sample 16DmetaG_FD_190530 | JGI IMG/M metagenome (GOLD analysis project Ga0228615, IMG submission 190530) | Seawater microbial communities from Monterey Bay, California, United States - 16D | ecosystem: Environmental > Aquatic > Marine > Coastal | place: USA: California | collected 2016-10-17
TTTTCAAACAAGGTTTCTGGCACTAATGATACCAGAATTAGAACTAGATCAACTAGATTCCAAATACTTTTAAAAAAGGCTGAAATTGATTCTCGAGCAAACCATCTGAAAATAATTTCTGCAACAAAAAGAACGATGCAGAAATCTTGAATCCAAGTGATGATCTCGGACTGAAAGGATTGTTCTACACCAATTAGAATACAATTGATAAGAATAATAAAGGCTACAATCCAATTAAAGACCTGTGAATTAACTATTTTTTTAAAAACCGAACTCATCTATGTCTTCAATTTGTTGCCGCAGTTTGAACAAAACTTAGAATCAGGTGGACATTGATTGCCACAAGCACAATTCAATGGGAGAACGTACTCGCAAGCGTGACATATTGTTGCGTTAGCCTCAAGGTCTTCTTTACAATTTGGACAGGGGTTGTACACATCACCGCAACTTGGGCAGAATTTATATTTAGATGAAAATTTAGTCTTGCACTTATCACAAGTAGCAGTAGGAATAGAAAAATCTTGGTCAGGGGCAGAAGTATCGGTTTGAGTTTGTTGGGTACCACAATTTGAACAGAAAATGGTATTCATCCCTATGTTTGCATTACAACTAGAGCAGGACTGAGTGGAATTGGTCAATCCGCTGGTATTCATTTGGTTTTGAACCATACCGCCCACTTGATTTGCTAATGGCATAGCCATTCCAAGTCCTACCATGGTTCCTAGAATTCCAGATGTTCCGGAACCGTCTCCGCCTTCACCACCGCCAATATTGGTTGCTGCTGCCTCAGTCGTGTCAAAGGTCCTTTCAACTTTATAGACATTGAGTTGTTCTGCACGACGCTTAAGACGCAGCTTTTCTTCCATGTCTTCAGACATGATGCGGTGAAAGTCTTCAACAATTTTCTTTACTTTTGGATCTTCGTCAACGACTGCAATACCTTCTACGCTAAAAAGGTCCATTTGTATACCATAACTGGTTAAGGCTTGTTCAATATTGGGTTGAATACTGTTACTAAGTTCCTTCACCATATATTCCAGTTCTAAAGGCCCTAACTCTAATTCCTTTGACAGTTTCCATATAGCGTCTTTTGTGGACTCTGTTATGATACCTCTGAACATATTTTGCAACACTGATTGGTCGTAGATTTTGGTTACCCCAACCAATTGTGTGAGAAACAACCGAGAGTCAACAACTTTAAGTGAATAACTTCCTCTACAAGTAATTGGGATGGGGACTTTAAAATTAGGTTCAATGAGATTAAATGGAATCAATCCCCATTTAGCGTCTTGTGATACGGCTTTATTGACATAAAAAACTTCAGCAGAAAAAGGACTGTCTCCACCAAAAAACTCTCCAATCAAGTCAGCTAGAAAAGGTAAGTTATAACTTGTCAAGGTATGGGTGCCAGGACCAAAAGCATCAAGAAGTTTACCCCCTTTGAACATAAAAGCCTCTTGACTTTCATTGACCACCAGTTGTGTTCCAATTCTCAATTGATTTTCGCGCTTAGAATTTCCCTGTTTTGGAGTCCATTTCCAAACTAGTTCATCGTTTGGCCCTTCATATTTTAATACATCAATTATTGCCATATTTCTATTTTTTTGGTATGGGAATATTCAAACTTCCTTGGTTAGTCACCAATAAGATATCTTTCAGTTCATCAATTTTTTTTCGAGTTCTAAATTTATATACCAATTGATTTCCATCGACTAACTTCTCCGAAGGTCTGATAGGGTTTATAGAATTAATATTATTTATGGTTACGTAAGGATCAAATTCAATAATTTTCTTGGTTATAGAAAATGTAATATCGTTGTAAACATAACCTCTATCGACTAGAACTTTAGCTTGATTAAGTTCTTGCAGCATTTCACTAGAAAAATTGGTGTTTTCAATTCCATATTTATTGAAATTCTCTTGAGCTTCTTTGAATTTAAAGCCCTCCTCATCAATCCAAGATACGATGTCATCGGTAATGATTACCCCTCTTACCCTTACAATATCTTCAGGAACTTCTTTTTCGCTATCCAGCCACTTGTAATTAACCACTAGAGGTTCATCAAATTTTTTCTCACTAAACGCATCTAAATTGTTCAGAGCATCTGGTACTCTAAATACTTGATAGCTATCTTTGTAGGTGTCTGTAAAGTGAATACATAAAAACAACCGTACATTTTCAATAAAGCGGTCAGAGTTATTGATCATTTTAACACGTAATGAATTTTTCGGGTCAATTATTGAACCTTTTGAAACTTCAATATCAACAAAGGGATGCTCTACAAACATTTTTGAAAATATATCAGTCAAATATTTGTTACAAAAATTTAAGTCTCCAGGGAGATAGTCTTGAACCACTTGGTTGCCACGTCTAAAGAAGTGACGCTTTATTTCTTCAAGTGCTTTGTTTGTGTTTCCCAAATCGTTGTGGATTATTGCCTTTTGAAAATTAGGACTAAAATTTCCAAAACCTTCCATCATACTCATGTACGATTTTGAAATAAATTCAGATTCAACCGATCTAAATATTGAACTCCTAATATTGAAAATATTTGCAAGATCAAGTAATTCCTCGGCTTGTTTGGGATATAATATTGAGGCCTCATCATATGAGGTCATTGCGGACTCAATGTCTCCTTTTTTGTACTCAAACATCCCTTTTAGAATGAAGGCTGGTGCTGTTGATTTAGGAAAGTTATTAAAGTAATTATCCAATAAGTTTTGAATTTCTATATTATCTGACAATTGGCCTTCAGAATTTCCTGTATCAAAATTATTTAACTTCAATAAAGAAAAACCTTTCAATAAAGTTGCCTCTCGATCTGTTGATGATATTTTTAGAGCCTCTTCGGAAAACTCTAGGACTTTGTTGTAATTGGAGTTGTACAAAGAAATATAGGCTTGGTCTCTTTGTGCACAAAGCTTATCCCACTCTGTCATGTATTTTAAAAATATCGGACTAGAGAACTTAATATAATCTAAGTATTTATTTTTAACCTTATTAATTCTTTTGGTAATCTCAACCTCCTTCTCGTATCTTGCACCAGCAGTATTCAGAGCATCAGTACCTGCTTTTACTAAATTAAGTCCACCTTTGACAACATCGCCAGAATATATTTGCAACCCAGACGCAACAGCAACCCCTGTTATACTTCCAAAATCAGAAAAAGCAGTCCAAATAGATTCATTAATTTCTTTTTCAATCTCGGAGTCATATAAATTGTCCAAAATTGGAACTAATTTTATAAAACATTCCACAACCTCCGGTGCTACACCGCTCATATCAAATTTATAGAGATACTCTTTATACTCGTTAACATCTCTAACGTTTTTTATGGCCTCATCTAAAACAAAGATGGTTTTAATGGTTGCCTCTAAATTTAACGACTTTGCATTTTCCTTTTTTACTTTGTTTAATCGCTCATTCAACGCATTGTCTGTGTTATTACTTTTAGTTTCACTGCCACAAGCAACTAGGGTTACAATAAAAAGAGCCCAAATATATTTTTTCATGATTTGTATTTTAATCCAATTTAGTTTAATTAAAAAAAAATATTTGTACATATTTTGTACATTTACGACATGATAAAGAATTTAAAAATAATCACCCAAAAAAAGGCAGGTTTTAAAATTTCCGATTATAATACTTCAAAACGTTTAAGTGACATCGTCTACATTGAAACTGGTATTGAGGTGAGTTACAATACGCTTAGGCGATTTTTTGGCATCGTTAAGTCTGTAAAGCCTAGTAACCACACTCTTAATGCGCTGGCTATTTTTAATGGGTTTACCGATTACAACGATTTTATATTGAATTACAATCTCAAGAATCGATGGAAACAGGACTTTGAAATAGCAGATTTATATAACCAATCAAGGACTCAAATACTCAATTATATTGATGTCAATTTACATGTAAAACGACAGTTTGTTCAAAAATTGGTTCAAATCTTGAGAGAGCTTATTTTGGTTAGAAATTACACCTTGCTAAATCAAATATTTAACGCACCCAGAATGGCATTCAACGAATTTGATTTTGATGATGTGGCGTATTTTGGAAATTGCATAGGGCCTATTATTAAAACCATTGATATTAAATCTTTTGAGGCTCAATCTCTTATCGTAAATGATAATTTTATTGATTTGGTTCTTTGCATATATGTAGATTATAATAATTTGAGTGGTCATTACGGAGAGTTTTTAAAGCTTATTAAAAATCAAAGTAAAAGAAAAGATATTATACAGTTTTCTAAAGCTGTTTTAAACTTAAATTTCTACTTAACCGATAAAATTAACAAACTGTATGAGTTAAATTTTGATAGTAAATATCACCCTATTTTACAGAGCAGGATTATGGCTCAATTATTGTTCTTAGAACCTTCAGATTGCATTGCAAATTTGGACAACTACAGTCGAAACCTAAAGTTTGATAATAAAACTAATATTGATTTTTATTTTGAAATTATAACTACTGCTTTAGTGACTCAAAATTTTGAAGTTATGGCATGGGTTTCGAAACGATTTGAATCTAAAACAGATTACAATAATTTTTACAAATTTGAGCATCATGAGCACTATACACTCATGCTAATAATGTTGTTAAAATATCAAAATGACACAAAACAACTGAACCTCTGGTTAAAATCTGTATCGTTTGATAATTTTTATCGTCCCTACTCAATACTACTAATGCAATATGTTCACATACTGAAATATCATCTATCCAAGATTGACAAAGACATTCACAAAACAAAGTACATGGAAGTTGCTGTAAGTTTTTTTCCAGAATTTTTTACAGAGAATTATCTATTAAATTATTTTAAATCATGATTACGGCTATCTTAGGGGTAATGTGTTTTGGCGTTGCAGATGCCTTATGGCGTCCAAACGTCCTTAGGTACGGATATTTAAAGGTATTATTACACCGCACATTACTGACAACAGTTTTATTGGCTGGCTTCTTTTTTTTGAATCACAACAATCAACATTATGATCTCTCCATGGTATGTGTTGCTATTTTGAGTGGAGTAATCGCAGGTGCTGGTCTTTATTTCTTAGTTAAGGCCTTCCAAATGGAATCAACACAAAACATACTTTTTTTAAATATTATCACATTACTTGTATCTCAATTATCGGCATTATTGTTATTTGATGATTCTCTTGATTGGCCTTTATATTTGACTCAAATATCACTTTCGGTACTGGCTGTATTGTGTTTCAATCAATTTAAATTAAAAATTAGAAAAGGATTACAATTTGGTGTATTGGCTTGCATTTGTTTTGGAGTTGCTTATCCAATTGCGGGAATACCGATTCATAGTATAGGTTACAGCGCGACGATTTTTTGTCAGGAATTAGTCATTCTTTGTGGTTTTATGTTGTTTTGTTATTGTAAAAAAATTCTAGTTATAGATGTTAAAATGTATTGTGATTTTAAAATTATTGCTTTGAGTGTGTTATCTACAATTGCTGTGATTTTATTTTTTTATAGCTATACTTTAATGGAGGTTTACAAGGTGAATTTAATATCCAACTTTCATCCCGTTGGTGGACTACTAGTTTCAATGGTATTTTTTAGAGAGAGATTATCTTTTTTTCAATGGTGTGGGGTGGTTATTTCTTTGCTCACTTGTATTTTAATTTCTGGCTATAATTTTTAAAGAAATTCATTAAAAATTACTACTAAAAAATATTCCCTAAAATATATTTTAGGGAATAATGTCGTGGAGCAGAAGGGAATGAAGTCGAACTATTTTAGGGAAGATTTGTGTAAAATTGATGTTTAATATTTAGACTAATTGATAAAAATCAATAAACAAACAATAATTGAACTCACCACGCCTAAAATTTGATATTTTGTTAGGCGTTCAACGAATAATATGATTGACACAATCATGCCGCCAACTGGATGAAAGTTTGAAATTAAATTTACTTTATATATTTCTATAACCGTCCGCTAATAGCGAAGTTGGAAAAGACAATAGTAGTGTGAAAATTAGTACGCTGATTTTTTTCATTTTATTTTATTTTTTTTATTTGTGTTTATTCTTTTTTAATACAACAATTATCATTTTTACATTGGCAATACTTCAAATTATATAAGTGCAAAGCTGCTAGCGCAGTTGCGATAATGTATGTAAAGTATTCTGAAAGATTTAATAATGTCATTTTCTCATTGACTATCAAAAATGAAAGAAGAAACCAACTTACCCACAAGGCAGGTTTCATTATTTTTTTTGAAGTGGTTTTTGTTGATCGATATATGGCTACAAATGAGATTAATAAAAATAAAAAGTCTAGACTTATCCACCATTTTGGAATACTTGAATATTCATGATGTTCTGAACAAGCACTGGCAATAAATACTACTGGAGTTATTAGACAATGAACGACACAAAACGCACTTGCAAATGCACCAAAAACATCAGGTTTATTGAGGGTTAATTTCATTTTAATTATATTTTAATGCAACTGAGTTGCAAATATAGATATAATATTTGTTATTGCAACTCAGATGTAATAAGTTTGTAACATGGGTATCGTTAGAAAAACACTTTCCGTAGAGCTATTATTAAATGAGTTTAAACATGAGGCCAATGCTATTTCTGTCATTAACCTTATAAAACGATTAGATTCTAAAATCAATAAGACTACAATATACCGTGTTTTAGAAAAATTAGAAGACGATGGAACTTTACATTCTTTTTTAGACTTCAATGGAATAAAATGGTATGCAAAGTGCTGCAGCTGCACAAAATACAAACACAGCGATATACATCCTCATTTTCAATGTACTGATTGTGGAAAAATAGATTGCGTACACATAGAAGTTAAAATTCCAGAAATTCCAAACAGAAAACTAACAGCAACTCAAGTACTTATTCAAGGAAAATGTGAAGCATGTCATGGCTAATACTGTACACCCTTATATAAGTTAAGCTAAATAAAAAGTGGAGGCAAAGGGAGTGAAGTCGAACTATTTTATGTCTGATTTAGATACTTTGAAATGAAAAAATTTTCCAGCGTTACAGCTGCGTTGCACCTGCAGTACATCCATAGCAATGTTGTGAGATGACTATGTTTCTCCCTTCGAGTAGTTCCGTCTTATATTCTGAAATATGTTTTGCTTTACTATTTACAGGTAATTCTAACATTTGATTAAAATCACAATCAAATAAGTAACCATCCCAACTAACCGATAAGGTGTTGGTACACATTACATTTTTTACTGCAGTAGGATTGTATGCCTTGACTAAAGAATACATATAATCTTCGTAGTTTTCTGATGCAATTAAATAATCCAAAAAACGGGCGATGGGTAAATTTGTGATAGCAAATAAATTATGAAATTGAATTCCGAAATCTTCCATTAAGGCTTTCTTAAAATCTTTTTCCATAGCCATTTGGTCACCAGGTAAAAATGCACCTGAAGGATTGTAAACCAAGTCTAATTTTAGGTCACTATTTGGCACCAGCATCTAGTGTCTGAATATTATCCAAACTGAGCCATAACATCTTCCGCCATACGATCATAGTCAATCGAAAACTCTTGCCACTCGGTATTTACTAGATGCACGCCACATTCTCCTTCGTAATCGCTGCTATCAAAACCACAATACATAAGCCATTCATCTCCAAGGGTTACAAGCCAATCTTCGCCTACACTATGACTATCAAAAACGTCTTCACCATCTCTGAGCAAGGTATGGTCATGAGAAGCTAGATAACCCGCCAAATCACTTACCTCGATGTCCTCAACAGTGGCGAATTCTTTTAAACTGAAATACAGATAAGATCCAAAAGAGGCATTAAAGAGTATTCTCTTTTCATTGTCTGTCTGCACTTCTTCAAAATCCAATTCTAACTTATCCAATACAAACTGAGCTAAAGGCTCTTGTTCGTCTTGGATTTCATACCATCCAATATAGAATGCACTTGCTGCATCATTCATCAGTTTTTCTGAAAGCTCCATCACTCCTTCATTTACGATATGATCGTACATTAAGAGGTAAGACCAGAAGTCAATATTAAGCTCTACTTGTTTTAACAAGTTGGTTTCTAATGCTTTTTTATCCTCAGTCGTTCTAATGAGTTTCTTGAAATCCCTCATAGACAATTGAGTAATATCAAAGGAGTCGGCGGAGGTAGAAGTTGCTGGTTTTTCAGCATCAGCTGTCTCTCCAAGCTTTTCTACATTATATCCTAATCCTTTTACTAGGTCTAAGAAAGGTTCGATGTTTTCAACGCCCCATTGGTTTGAAACAACTACTTTTGTTCCGTTCTTTATACTCAATGGTTCTTCCATATTAAAACGCTTGGCATCCTTTACTTCGGATACTTTTACTACAAATCCTTTGGAGCCTTGTGTCTCAGTAGGAAAAGTGGTTTGAATTTCTTCTAAGGAAGGTTTATTCTTAGCGGCCCAATCTTTTACAATAGTAAAGACTAATTGCCTTTTATTCATGTTTTCTCCTAAACCTTCTACGGTGTATTTGGTGTAATCTCTTGCCATTTTAATTTAATTTTTAATCTTAATTTTATTCGTTTTTTTTAAATCGCTCAACAAATTTTGTATGCCATAAAAAGCAATCTAAACAGGTAAATAATTACCCTTCTAATAATGCACTCAATCCTCCATAACGAGACTGATATTCTAACTCAATACCTTTATCTCTATGTCTGTCTTTATCAGGTGAGATATGTTCCTTTCCATAAAAAAGATAGTTCGCCACCAATTCCGCTGCGGACTCTCGAATTTCACCTGCACTTGCAAATTGTAGGAAAGTGATTTTAGATAAATCAAAGTTCTTTGTTGTAATGTCAAATGTATAATCCACAATATCATCATGAATAATCACTACATCATGTTCTTTTTCTAAAAAACCATCAGAAGTCAAGTCATCAGGTTTTATCCAGTTGTTAATCGTCAAGGTCTTGTTTACAGATTGATAAACTATATCTACCTCCCCATCAAAAACAAATTCATCCTTTTGCTCCTCGCAAAGTTCCGTAACTTGGTTTTTAATTGCTTCGTTTTCAGCTTCCGTAAGGTCTATTTCTTTTTCTTCACCCAAGAAGTCGCTTAATTTTTGTTCTGCAAGTACTTCATCTTCACCCCAATTTTTAGTTATGCTAATTCGAGCATCGTTTTCTATAAAAATAACACGAGGATCATAAGGCGTGTCAAAAATCTCATCGTACAATTCATAATGGTCCATGTCATCTTCCTTGATTTTATCCAACAACTCTACCAATTTCGGACAATCTTTTTTGATGGTTTCCATATCCAAATCCACTTTAAAGATTTCCATATCTTCCTCCTTATTCTCCAGAGTTGTCTTAAGTAAGGCTTGTAAAAAGGTTTCCATCGTATCCATATTTTCATTGGCGTGTTCTATTGCCTTTTCAAATACTTCAATGTATTCTTCACTTATACTAGCAAAATAATATTCAGGAATGCGACCACTGATTTTGATTTGAAGTCTTTCCGTTGGCACCCAATTTGGATCTAATTTTTTGATATTGTCAATCTCTTCATCTTCTTCCAGCAAAAAAATCAGATTGTCTATATCGCCATCTTCCGCTTGGTCTTTTAGTTCTACTACTTTATAAATAGCTTGGTCAATAACTTTTTGAGAAAAAACCCTTTCATCGTTATCATTATAGCAAATCGAAGCATAATCTCGGTACGTTTCTGCTAAACTCAGAGCCTTTTCTCCTGCTTTTTCTAGTAGTTCATCATTATTATAATACTCCGAACTCAAACGATTTGCCATCACAGTTAAACTGCTCACTTCTGTATCTAACTCAATTGCTTTTTCATAAGCCGAATGCGCAAAAGCCATCATTTCGTTTTTATCCCCAAAAGGTGTAAATTTCTCTAATGACGATTCTCCTAATGCCCAATAGTCATTATCCGTTGTAGCTTTTGCTTCTATTCTTTTTAGCAAATCACCCCAAATAGTCATATATTCTTCGGTAGTTTTATCGCCCTTACCTTCTCGTTCGTAATACGATAAATAAGTAAGATTGCCATAAATTTTATTGAGAGTTCTAGCGATTTCATCATAAGGTAAATCGGTTTCTATCTCGTCGAAAGTTTTATTATCTACCAATTCTTCCAAATATGGTTCTTTATCCAATGACAGTATTTGATAGGTTTCAACACCTAAGATTTCTCCCAAAACTTGTTCTATGTCATAAAACCATGTTGCTTTGTTGATTTTATCGATTTGTTCGGTTGTAAATTTTAAGCTATTTCCATTTTCTGTTTTAGCTTCGCCACCAACTACGCAGATTTTGTAACCTAAAGCAGATGCACGCTCAATAAAGTTAACAATATTGTGTTTACCCCATTGACGACAAGTGACGATTTCCGTTCCGTCTTGAAGCGTTAATGGCGCATCTACATAAAAATCACGTTCTTTTTCAACGTCTGCTTTTTTAGAAAACACGCCTTTCTTGCCTTGTAGTTCTAGTGGGAAAGTTGCTAATAAAGTATCCCACAACATGGTGTTGTTTTTAATATAATGAAAAACAATTACTTGCACTAATCGTGCTTTATTGAATTTCCCTTCAATACCTTCTATAGTGTATTGTGTGTAGTCTTTTGCCATTTTTTTTTAATATTTATAATGCGGTTTTAAATGTGTCTTCTTCTAAAGAGAATCTTACATTTGTCATAAAATCTGATGCCCAATCTTCTATCTCATCTTTTGGTTTTTTTAAAAGTTCTGCTGCATCCTCTAAAATATCTTCGTCTTCTGACCAACAAGACGCTTCATCTATTGGAGTAAGGTCTAAATCGCCAATTTTGGTGATGACAAAATGAGGACATATTTCAAACCAATCAAAATTTGGGTCTTTTAAATCGGCTATGGTAAGTTCGCCGCCATATAACACTTCTGGGTTGGTAGCATTATTTATTAATTGCTTATACATTTCGTCAATATAAGTATCGTTAAATGCATTAATAACATAGTAAAGCGTATCGAAATTACACTCTGCATTCAGCGCTTTAAATTCTTCTGCTAAGCTATCTTTACTTGAATCTGCCTCAACTTCAAAAGATGGTCCTGCATCACCGCTATCGGCTTGTACTTGCACGTAAAATGTTACTTTGCCACCTGCTTGCACTTTAGACGAAGTAGCTTCTGTTTTAGATGCTGCTGTTACCGCATAGCCTAATTTTTTTGCTACAGGTACAAACCTGTTTACATTTTCTGTACCCCATTGATTTGAAACAACAACTTTTGTCCCATTTTTTATGCTTAATGGTTCGCGCATATTAAAACGTTTTGCATCTTTTACTTCAGAGGCTTTTACTACAAATCCTTTAGAGCCTTGGATGTCGTCGGGAAATGTAGTTTGTATGTCTTCTAAAGAAGGTTTGTTTTTGCTTGCCCAATCTTTGACAATTGTAAATACCAATTGTCTTTTATTCATGTTTTCGCCTAAACCCTCTACAGTGTATTTTGTATAATCTCTTGCCATTTTAGTTATTGTATTTATTTGAATTAAACATTAGTTATATAATTTTTATTAAACTTTCTATATCGTTAGAATAGGTTATGGAAGATTTATATTCCCAATTGGGAATGTATTACCAATAATATATATTATTAATTTTTTAATAGCAACAAGTTATGGATTTAATAGCTTATAATTGGTTCATAATTGGTTCATTAATAATATTTATTTTGATTGATATTTTAAAAAAGGAAATTGAAACCAAGTACCTAAGCTTAAGTGAAAAACTTAACTACTCCTATTTCTCAGAAGATTTTTTACTTAAATATTTTGATTAAATCCTCCATAAAATAGTTCGACTTCACTCCCTTCTGCTCCACGGCATTATTCCCTAAAATAATTTTTATTTTAGGCAATATTATTTTTATTAATAGCAAATATTAAAAAAATTAATAGAGTAATTATAGTTTTCTAAATTTTAGAAATAAGATCCAAATGATTCAAAAAATTTAATTATTAGGGATATTTTTATTACAATTAATTTTCAATGCTTGGATGCCGTTTGGCGTTTATATTTTTGTGCGGTTTTTTTCATTTTAATGAAATATTAGATATTTTTAATAATATCTTTTACTTCGTTTGCCAACCAATCTAATTCCATACCCGCCTCTAGTTCAAAAACTATATTTTCTAACTTTACTTTGTCTTTCTCTTTAACCGCTAACTCAATACCTCTATCCATTATATTACCTGCCATTTCGGCCCCTTTATCTTCATCATCAAACTCTGCCCAACGTGCGAGATTTGCTAAACAAATAAAATCATTAACATCATCTAATTGCCGAGAAATTTCATATACTTTTTTTTCAAATAATTCAGGACTGAAGTCAGATTCAATCATGTTTTGAAGTTCTAAAATCTTAATGTTCATATCATTTATCTATTTATTAAGTTGGTTTTAAATTTATTAGAATAATTTATAAATTTAGGATTTAATTTAAAATAGCTATATCCTCCCCAAAATAGTTCGACTTCGCTCCTATTGGCTCCACGGCATTATTCCCAAGAATAATATTCTTTTCTTGGGAATATTTTTTGTCGAAAATCAAAATATGAAGCAGATCAATTTTTATATGATTACTATCTTATGTTAGAGAATTTAAATTGAGTTTCAATTGGAACGTCATAAAGACTTTCTAATTCATTGATATTTTTTAAATAAAATTTGGTTTCTGGGGGTAAGCTGATATTATTCCAAAAATTTTCATCATAAGGAATTTTGTAAAGTGTCATATCTTGTTGAAGGGATTCGCTGTTTAATTTCATTTTACTTTTTTCATCATTTAAATCTAAAACAAAAACCTCATGGCGGTATGAAATAGGAATGTATTTTCTTTCCTTTTTTCCCGCCTGAAGCATCGCTCGCTTAATATGGTCGGGGGTTTTTACAGCGCCTTCCCACTGACGCTTATGATAACTAAGATATAATTTACCTTTATTATTATTTTTGTAGATATACAGCGCATTGAGACGCTTACCAACATTCATGCTTATTGTATTTTTTTCTACCTTATAAATTTTTGAAGTCTCAAAGCCCACATAAAGCGTAATACTATTTCCATTGTTTTGAGTACCCTCTAACACCAAAACGTCCTCATCCTCATAAAATGTATCTTCAATTTTTTTCCAGCTATATGAACCAACCGAAGGACCATTCCGTAATGGATTGTTGAGTTCCATAAACTGTAAAGCATGGCGATCTTGTTCATTTTTAATAAATCTATAATCCGATGATGTACGACTGTGTTGAACATCAAAAGCTTGAATATATGAGGATGGTCCGCGATCCAAAACATCAATATATTGCTCTATAAAATAGCGGCAAATTTTATCTTCAACAGACCAGCGCCGGTACAATATACCCAACTTATGCTTGTCGTTTATAGTATTGTCTTTTAATTTTTTAAACGCTTTTTTGACTATATTTTTTGGGCTTTCGATTGAGACTTCATTAAGTGCCGTAATTTTTTCCTTAAGGATAAAAGTTTTATCCCTTAGGTCGATAAAATTTTGAACTGTAATTTTAAATGATTCATAGCCAATGGACGAAATTTCAATAACATCTGAGAGCTCATTATTTGACACAAAAAATTTAAATGTCCCCTCCTCAGTTGAACTTGTACCTATATTTTTTTTTACGACGCCAATAGAGGCATAAGGAATGGGGTAATCATATTCATCATATACAACACCCTCAATATTAATTCTATTTTGAGCGGATACAGACAAACTAGACAAAAAAACAATAATGAATAGGTAAATAAATTTTATAGATGAAGAAAAAATATCCATTTTAAAAACGCTTTAAAAATTCCCAAACTGGACCATAAAAATTAGTGGTATTAGGCTGATTCAAATTATGTCCTGCATTATTTACACTATGAAAGCGAATCTCTTTTCCTGATTCACAATCTTCGTAAATTAAAATTTCATCATCTCCTAACATTTCTACAATTGGCTCAGTTGTACAATTAAAAGCATTTACCCAGCTAAGAGCACTATCAGATGCACTTAAAAAATGATGTCCTACCACAGACATTCCACCTCCGTAAGGAATAATATTATCTAACGTTCCACACATTTGATAAACTGCTACTGGAGAGGTTGAATTATTTGGTATTGTTCCAATTATTAATTGACTAGCCAAAGCTGCAATGGCACTGAAATGAGCAGTTTCAATACCCAGTTTATTTATTAGAGCAGATCCGTTAGATACACCTATTCCATAAACTTTTGAAGCGTCAAAAAATGAATATGTTTCAAGTTTAGCCATAATTTGATTGAAAAAATAAACTTCATCTGCAGTTGATGCTTCTGCACCTAAATTCCATGAGTTTAAATATCCCTGTGGATATACCCCAATAAATTCACCTATATCCACAAACTGTGATAACTGATTAAACCAGCTATTATTTTGCCCTCCATTACCATGAAAAGCAATTACAACTGGATAAGTTTGAGTGGAATCAAAATTGTTTGGCAAATGTAAAAGCACTTCTCGCTGAACTTGAACTCCACCAATAGACTGAGATACGAAAAAAACTTCATCTTGTGTAGTAGTATTGTCAGAACTGTTGTCAGACCCACTGCAACAAACCAATAAAATTAAAAAAGATAATAAATTAAATTGTTTCATCTTTATATGTTTAAATAATTAGCCTGTAAAATAGCATAGAATTCCAATAACTAAGAGCACAAGAACCACCGATAACACAACATCTAATGCATCAAAACTATCTTTTTGAGTTTGTTTTTGCGCTTTGGTAAGAGTGCCGTAAGATAATCCAGTAATTGCTTTGTAGTTTGGAGCAGTGGTAGCTAGGCTTATAGAAATACATATTATAACCGAAAAAACAAACATAAAAATAGCCATGTGCGCAAAGTTGATTGTTGCGAAACTAAAAAATATGCTATCCACTAACTGATTTGATATAATTTGTGGTTGATAATAAATTTCTGATCCAAGCCTTAATATTAATAGTAAAAGACCAACCAAAAGAGTAGTTATTGCAGCAATTGAGTTGACACGTTTCCAAATTATTCCCAGCAAGAATACAGCTGTAACGGGTGGCGCAATATATGATTGTACATTTTGTAAGTACTGATACATGACACCGCCACCGATTTTCTCCATTATTGGTATCCAAATAATCCCCAATACCACAATAAAGCCTGTAGCTATTTTCCCTGTTTTAAGAAGATTCTTCTCTGATTTATCAGGTTTTAACTTTTTATAAATATCAATAGTGAAAATTGTAGAACAAGAGTTAAAAACCGAAGCTAACGAACTCATTAAAGCGGCCATAAGCCCTCCAGCAACCAATCCTTTAAGTCCAACTGGAAGCAAGGTTTTGACGAGCATTGGGAAAGCACGGTCGGCTTTTTCAATAGCAAAAACCTCTGGGTTTTGAATGGACAATGCAAAAGCAATGATGCCTGGAACTAAAAAAATAAAAATTGGTAAAAGCTTTAAATAAGCCCCAAAAATAGCCCCTCGCCTACCAATTTTAATATTATTGGCTGCCAAAGTTCGTTGAACAATATACTGATCGGTACACCAATACCAAATTCCAACAATTGTTCCTCCAATTAAAAGTCCTGTCCATGGAAAATCAGGATCTGACATCGGACGCCACATGTTAAAGTGATCTGGACTAACAGCTAACACGGTTTCATGTAATTGTTCCCAGCCTCCAACTTCTTGTAACCCTAAAAATGTAATGATTATTGATCCAAGAATAAGGACAATGGTTTGAAGTGTTTCAGTATATATTACCGCTTTCATTCCACCTACTACGGTGTATATTCCCGTAAATACAACAACTCCAATAGCACCATACCAGAACGGAATACCCAACAACTCAGAGACTACAATCCCACCTGCATAAATAGTAACTGAAACTTTAGTCAGTACATAAGCTACCAAAGAAAATAAGGATAAAAACCAACGTGAGCGACTGTCAAAACGTTTTTCCAAAAACTCTGGCATGGTAAAAGCGCCACTTCTAATATAAAATGGTAAAAACAACCAACCCAACAACAATACAATCCATGCGTGAAGCTCATAATGAGCCATTGGAGTACCTGATTCAAAGCCAGTACCAGCAAGACCAACTACATGTTCTGAACCAATATTTGAGGCAAATATAGAAGCTCCAATAACAAACCACCCTACATTGCGTCCTGCTAAAAAATAATCCTCAGTATTTTTATCTTTTTGAAGAACAACCCAAACGGCCACTGCAATTAGTGCCAAAAAATAAACACTTAAAACAAACCAGTCTAATTTTTCTAAAATTGAAGTCGCTAATATTAACTTAAAGAACATAAAATTGAAATATATTTTAAATGTATTGATTTATGATATTTTCAAAAAGTTCTTGTTTACCGCTCTGAGGAGAAATCTCTCCATTTTCGAGTGCAATTTGATACAAGTCTTGAAGGTTTAATGATCCTGACTCAAATGCAGCTCCTTTGCCATCGTCAAAAGAAGCGTATCGTTCTTTTCTTAGTTTTTTGTAAGGAGAAGATGTTATAATTTTATCAGCCGTAATCAATGCGCGAGCAAAGGTATCAGCACCACCAATATGGGCCAAAAATACATCTTCCATATCAGTTGAATTTCGTCTGATTTTTGCGTCGAAATTAATACCACCACCTTGTAATCCTCCAGATTCTAAAAACACTAACATCGCTTCAGTTGTTTCTAAAATATTATTGGGAAATTGATCGGTATCCCAACCATTTTGATAATCCCCTCTATTGGCATCAATACTACCCAGCATATTAGCTTTTGCGGCAACGGCCAACTCATGCTGCATCGTGTGTTGAGCAAGTGTAGCATGATTTACTTCTATGTTTAATTTAAAATCTTTATCCAATCCATATTCTTTCAAAAAACCAATAGCTGTTGCAGAATCAAAATCATATTGGTGTTTCATGGGTTCCATTGGTTTTGGTTCAATAAAAAAGGTACCTCTAAACCCTTGAGACCTTGCATAATCTCTTGCCATGGTTAAAAATTGGCCCATATGATCCAATTCACGACCTATATCAGTATTCAATAGTGACATATAGCCCTCTCGTCCTCCCCAAAAAACATAATTTTCTCCATTAAGTGCCATTGTGGCATCTAAAGCTAATTTTACTTGAGCACCGGCTCGTGCAACGACCTGAAAATTTGGATTGGTAGCGGCACCGTTCATAAATCTTGGATTTGAAAAACAATTTGAAGTTCCCCAAAGAAGTTTAACACCCGATTCTTGTTGTTTTTGCTTGATATATTCCACAATTATTGAAAGGCGTTTCTCGGATTCTGCTAGTGTGTTGGCCTCAGCGACTAAATCATAGTCATGAAAACAAAAATAATTGAATCCCATTTTGGTGATGAATTCAAAAGCCGCATCTGCTTTATCTTTAGCCGCCTGAATAGGGTCGGACGATTGATCCCACGCAAAATTTTGAGTTCCAGGACCAAAAGGATCTGCCCCTTGTCCACAGAATGTGTGCCAGTAAGCTATGGCAAATTTAAAATGCTCCCTCATGGTTTTACCAGCAACCACCCGATTTGGGTCATAATATTTAAATGCTAGTGGATTATCCGATTCTTTACCCTCATAACGAATAGCATCAACCCCCTTGTAGTATTCTTTGTTTCCTATTAGTGTCATTATTTAATTTTTAATATGTTTTTCTAATTCTTTTTTCCATCTGTTGTAGGCTTCAAGATAAGGGGTTTTATTATCTATGGGTTTAAAAGTCATCACATGGTCATTATTAGTAATACTTTCTCCAAATTTTTTAAAGTTTTTATTGGTCAGACCTGCAGCACGGGCTGCCCCAACTGCCCCTGTAGTATTATATATTTCAATTTCATAACCGATTAAAGTAGCTAAAGTTTTAGCAAAAATTTCGGAACGGAAAAGATTATCATTTCCAGCTCTTATGACTTTAATTTTTACTTCGTCATTTTTTAAAATTTCCATTCCATATACAAAAGAAAAAGCAATACCCTCAAGAGCAGCTCTAAATAAATGCGCTTTAGTGTGTTGATTTAAATTAATGTTACAAAATTGAGAGCCAATAGTTAAATTATTGAGCATGCGTTCAGCACCATTACCAAATGGCAAAATCACCAAACCATTAGATCCAACAGGAACTTTAGACGCTTTCCTATTCATCGTTTCGTAGGATTCTGCAGAACTTTGATTGCGTAACCAGCGGTACATAATCCCAGCTCCGTTGATACATAACAATTTTCCAATTGTTGGCTTTTCAGATG
>Ga0228615_1000667_pt1 | contig 18279 bp, 18 predicted proteins | sample 16DmetaG_FD_190530 | JGI IMG/M metagenome (GOLD analysis project Ga0228615, IMG submission 190530) | Seawater microbial communities from Monterey Bay, California, United States - 16D | ecosystem: Environmental > Aquatic > Marine > Coastal | place: USA: California | collected 2016-10-17
TTGAGTGTAATTTCCTCCATTGCAACAGCCTTAGAATATCTTATTTTCCTAATATGAAACACGGACTAGTGGTTTTAATTCTAACTATTGGAGAGGCTTTTGCTGCCCCTGAGTTGCGCCGAATCAATGATATTGATTATGTTGGCGATGCAAATCCGAGACAGACTTTGGATCTTTACGTTCCCGAAACTAAAACTGAATCGCCCCATCCGGTCGTCTTGTGGATTCATGGGGGTGCCTGGAGGAAGGGCAGTAAAGATCGTCCAGGGAGGGCGCTGAAGGCCGCTGGTTTAAATTGCGCTATTGTTTCAATTAACTATCGCCTCACATCAGAGAAGAGCTGGCCTGCACAGATTCATGATTGCAAAGCAGCCTTACGATGGGTGAAGGCTAATGCCAAAAAATATCACCTTGATGCAGAGCGGATTGTGGTCTGGGGAGGATCCGCGGGCGGACACTTAGTCGCCTTTTTGGGGACGACCCAGAACCACCCTGACCTCGATGGTAAATTGGGATCTCATACTGAGCAGTCAACTTCAGTAAAAGGGGTCATCAATTTCTTTGGTCCCACTGATTTCTTAGTGATGAATCATCAGGGCAGCTCAATGGATCATAATGCAGCGAGTTCGCCGGAAGGGCAGCTTTTGGGGGGTGAGGTTTCTACTTTAAAAGCTAGAGCTAAAATTGCTTCACCCTTTCACCAAGTGTCTAGTGATGATGCTCCCATTCTGACTGTGCATGGCACAAAAGATCCACTGGTACCCTACCTTCAGGGGAAGGCGCTTGACGATAAATTAGATGCCCTCAAAGTTCCTTCTGTCCTTCTGACTGTGCTGGATGGTGGGCACGGAAGAGGTTTTGGCCCCTCGGTGGATAAGGCTGTGATTAATTTCTTAAAGCATCACTTTTTTGACGAAGCCTTGAAGCTCAAGGATAGCTCTGCAAACGCAGGGCAATGATTTTGAAGGTTAATTTCAATCATGAAATTTTACTCGTAGCCCTCGTTTTTTCCAATATTCGGCAATGGATATTTCGATTTTTTTGGCATCGTCTTCAAGGATGAGCCGGGGCTTCTCTTGAATGTTTGTCTGGATCGTATGAAGGGATTCGAAATGCTCTCGAGTTTTAATTAATCTTCCCGTCCCACCATGAAGGCAATAGTGCGATAATAACAAGGCGCAGTTGTAGGCTTTTAAGGCTTCCCACGCATCAATCTTGGCTGTCCGCTCAAGCCATTCTTTTGAAGAGAGAGAGAGCAGGGGGCGTATGCTGAGAACACTGCTGCTGATAGATCCAGGCTTGGTGTGCTTTTCGATTCTCTTGCGAATCGCGAGATCCATCTGACTGAAGTCAAAGTTCCCCCGTCCAACATGCGAAGCCGCCATGTATTCAGCGATTCCCTCGCTGAGCCAAGGTTGACATCTCCACATTAGATTATGCATCGAGAGGTGGGTTAATTCATGAATAATGAGATCGAACGCCGGTTCCTGAAGAAGGCGTGTTTGGGTTTTGTTTTTTCTAAAATGGGTCCAATTGATGAGGGTCCGATTCTTCACCCCATCGTAATAGCCCGCCGTATTTTTTGCTCCACCAGCAGCAAGATAATCTGCATCGTGCTCTAAGATAAGAAGCTGTCCTTTTTGTTTCCTTGATGGGGCGTAAAGAGGCACAGGAATGTTTCGCAGCGCTAGCGGGACTGATTCGAGACACTTTGTGAAATCAGTCATTAGGTTGTGATCGTGCTTCTTAAAAGTCACGATCTGGAAGCTTTTGGTCTGGTAAACAAACCGCCCGGCTTCGGGTGTTATTGAATACTTTCCTGTTCCAGCTTGTGGATGAATTTTTTTGAGCCAGGTCTGTCCCGTCAAGTTGCCAAGGAGGCCAAGGAAGATGAAGACGTTAATTATCCTCGCCATCTTCGAGAGGGATAATTTTTATTTTTTGCGATGGAGCAGAGTGAAGTTTCCTGGCTAGAGTTTCAGTCGTCTTTTTTTGTGGCGCGTCTTTGCCATCAAGCGCGCTTTTGAGGGCCTGCTCGACTAGTTGACCACAATGAATCTTCATTGGAGGAAGAGGTCCAAGTTCTCCAGAAAGTTCATCGGGCTTCAAATCGCGGGCCTCTTCGGGTGTTTTTCCTTTTAAGAGTTCGGTTGCCATAGAAGCGACAGCAATAGCTGTCTGACATCCAAATGCTTGAAACGACGCTCGATCAATTACCTTTTTTCCATCCTTTTCGGTGAACTTCAGCCACATACGAAGCATGTCACCGCAGTCAGGAGATCCAACGGTTCCGACGCTATCGGCATCGTTCATTTCGCCAACATTCTTTGGCTGGGCAAGAGCTTCTCTGGCGCGATCTTCAAATTCCTCCGTCACGGGAAGATTGTATCGCATTGAAATTAAAAGTCTAGGACGAGCCTTTCTTGTCGTGCGATGGATCAAAATAGATTTTAACCTCGGCTTCCTTGGTCCCTAGAAGGTCCTGGGCGCGGATTAAAGCATCCCGGGTTGAGATGTTTGGATTGCTAGGTGCGTTAAAGAAGAGGTTGGTTTCGCCTTCCTTGCGACGGCATCCTTGCTGAAGAGTTTGTAATACTCCTGAGCTTTTCAAAACCTTGTAAACGTCCCGGCTTGCTCCCGATACAATGAGGTGGCGATCATGGGAGCGAACAAAGCGAATGAGCTCGCGCAGGGCCATTACGCTAGTAGCGTCAAGGTGTCGGGCGTTTTTTAGGCGCAGGATGATTACCTTAATGTTGGGATCAACAACGAGGCGTTGGACCTGGCTTTGGAAAAGATCGGCGGCGCCAAAGAAAAGCGAGCCTTCAACATGGACAATGGAAATTGCAGGATTGGGGCGTTTCTGTTTTTGATCCAACTCGCGGAGCTCGCCATTATCGCAAATTTCGTATTCGACAAGATGGGGGCGGGAAACCTTACGAAGGAACAGGAAAATCGACAATGAGACTCCGATGAAAATTGCTACGTAGAGGGGAAAAATTAGAGCAGCCAGAAAAGTTAGGATAAGAACGCCCCCATCCTCGGGTGTAGATCTTAGGCAGATTCTGATATTTTTCTTTTTGATCAATGACGCGGCTACTGCGATGACTAAACCGGCGAGAGCTGCTTTGGGGATAAATGCGACTGGATTGGGGATAAGGAATGCGAAAAGGAAGAGCGCAACGAGGCAAAAGAATCCTGCAATAATCGATGAAATACCGGAACGTGCGTCGGACTCATAGTTTAGCGCGGAGCGGGTGAGAGAGCCGGAGGAAGGCATTGCGGCTGTAAATGCGCAGGCGAGGTTACTCATTCCGACAGACATCATGTCTTGATTGATTTCGGTTCGGCTTCCCGTTCGAGATGCGAGCGATTTTGCCATCACAGTATTTTCAAGAGTGGCTAAGAAAGCGATAGCAACGGCAACTCCAAGAAGGTTCGAGATGTCAGCAAATAAACCTGCACTTGTCGGTTCAGGTAGACGAAGGGTCAGATCGTTTAGGGAAAAGCTAGGGAACGTTGGGACTGCAGCATTCCAGCCGGGCGACTGTGATGCGATTAAGGTTGAAATAATTGAGGCAAGAGCGAGTGAGATTGCAAAATTAGGCAAAGCTTTCAACCACCTGCTCATGGTAAGATAAAGGGCAAGAGTGCTAAAGCCAAGGATGGCGGGCTGCCAAAGATAGGCTTTTTTTGCCGCTATCAGTTCGCTGATCATACCAAAGAAATTGCTGGCAGGAACCACGACTTCGCTTACCCCAAAAAGATGCTTGCACTGGTTGATGATAATCAAAATAGCAGCACCGGTGATATAGCCCACTAGAACACTTTGGCTAACGTATTGAATTAACTCAGCAGCCTTTAGAATTGCGCCGATTAAGCAAATCATACCGACCATGAGAACAAGGAGAGGCATAAGATTCAACTTCTCGGCGGTGGAGTAAGTGCCGGCTGCGAAGAAGCTAAAGACCATGAGCGAGGTCGCATTAGTGGGGCCCAGAATGGTATGCTTAGAACTTGCAAATAGTGGCGCAACAATAGCTGCAATTGCAGAGCATACAATTCCATAAAGAATCGGAAGTTCGGCAATTGCCGCATAAGCCATGCCTTGGGGAATCGCTAAGAGGGCGATATTTATCGCAGCCCGAAGATCCGCTTTACCGTCCAATGAGGTGTAGTCTGAAAGGTTGTCTCGGAAGGGGAAAAGGCGGAGCTGATTGCTGGCAGCCCATTTTTCAAAAGCGCGATATGCGAGTCTGACTTGTCGCATGACCTTATCCATATTCGTAATCTATGCGCGTTTAGTGGCACGGCGAAAGAGGAAAGTCCCTAAAGCGATGCAAGCAAGGTTAGGAACCCACATTAAAACTTTGGTGAGCATAAGGTTTGAGCCCTGAGTTTCATCAGCAATGATAAAGAAAATGAAGTAGGCTACTGCGACTCCAAGACTCATACCTGATCCCGATGAAGTTTCCTTTCTTCGTGCTGAAAGCCCGAGAGGAATTCCGACGAAGGCAAGGGCTAGGGGAGCAAAGGAAAAGGAGATTCGGCGAACTCGTTCGGCATCAAACTCGTCTAGTTTTTCGTCGGTTAAGTTTGCGGGCGGGTTGGCTAGAAGTTCGCGGATTTGTTTGTTATCGAGTCGATTGGCTTTTACTCGACGAGTTTTTCCTGCTGCTAGGGGTAGGATCCAAGGCTCGATTTCTCCCGCGGAACCTTGCTGGATAGCCTGATCCTCATCATATTTTTCTAGCCAAACCCCACTGAGTCGTAATTCAAGCTTTTCGACCTCTTTGTCGGGAGTGATTGACGCAACGTCGCGTGCATATAGATAACCAACTGGCCACTCGCTGATTTCATCTGCTCCCAACTCATAGGCGTGGAATCCCTGAAAGCTGTCGTCCGAATTCCGTGATTCGATATAAATTCTTTGTCCTTTCAGCCGGGATTGCACGACTCCTGGGTCAAGTAAACGAAGTGGATCCTCTTTAAAGGTCTCATAAAGCATTACCTTGAGTTCGCCTTTGGATCGTGGAGAAACGGTCGCGTTGAGCCAGAGACATAGAAGGGAAAGAAGTAAACCCATAAAGAGAATTGGGGAAGCAATGCGATAAAGCCCCATGCCTGCGGTACGAAGAGAATTGATTTCTTGGTCGGACGAAAGTCGGCCAAAAACAAGTAATACTGCTGCCAAAAAACCCCAAGGGATCGTGAAGACTAAGGATACTGGTAATAGCTTTAGAGTAAAGATTCCAAGGAAGGAAATAGGGGCGCGGCGTTCAACGAGGAGCTCGTTGATCTCTTTGAAGATATTTCCGAGGACTAGAACGACACTTAAAATGAGAACCGCATAAAATGCTGTGACAGATACCTGCCGGGTGATGTAGCGGTCACTTTTTAAAAACATCCTCGATGGCGAAGGATAGCCCCTGTCTCGTTGAAGGTCGAGAGGGAACGCCGCCTAAAGCATCTTCTTTTTTATTAGAAAAGGTGGCGGAGAGGGAAGGAATTGAACCCACCAAGGACAGATTGCCCTTCAACGGTTTTGAAAACCGCGGCGACCACCAGGCACGCAGCACTCTCCACGGGAAGGCTGGCCGACATTTGGGGGGGCGTCAAATGAATGAATTCGATCTGATGATTTTTTTAAATTAAGAGAATCTTAGTTTTCAGGAGTTGATTTTATATGAGGTGATGGTTTTGCGCTGGAATTGAGTTTATTATGGAAAGGTTTCGCTAGTGAAAATCGTGTGAAACCGTTGTGAATTCTCCGGATATGTTCAGAGGTTTTAGCGATGTGACATAGACCGTTGGCTGCTGCCCTTCGGTAATTTGTAAACGGCCTTGGGCGAGTAGGAATGATTCGCTGGTAATGATGAGTTTAAATTGGTGAAAAGTTTTTCGAGGGATGAAAAGGTTTGCGATTCCAAATTCGTCTTCTAGTGAAATGAAGCAATGCCCCTTCGCGGTACCTGGGCGTTGCCGGCAGATAACCAAACCTGCGATGATGAGTCGTTTTCCATGGGGTGTTTTAAAGAGGCTGGCTGAGGTGGCTAGTTCGACATTTTGTTGTTTTCGCCAAAGCCTCATTGGGTGGGGCCCTGTAGTCGCTCCCACTAGAGCGAGGTCCGCTTGAAGTCGTTCGGTAGCTGACATCATTTCTAAAACTTGTTCCTGAGCTGGCCAGGTTGCAAAAAGATCATTGAGTGGTAGTTGCTCGGCTTGCCAGAGAGCATCTCGACGATGCTTGATTTCCGGAAGGTCGTTTAAAGCGCCAGCGGCTGCGAGAATGCGGCGTTCTTTGATGTTTGGACGAACTCTCCGGAGGAAGTCATCAAGCGAGGCGAAAACGGAGAAGGAGCGTTCTTCAATCAGGCGTTCTATCGTCTTTTGACGTAATCCTTTCAGTCGGTGGAAGCCGAGGCGGAGGGTTTTATCGTCAATCACTTCGGTCGAGATCATAGAATGTTTCACTGAGATTGGCTTTGTCCTTATGCCGTGTCGTTTCGCGTCCTGCAGAAGGGTGTTGACCGAGTAAAATCCCATCGGCTGATTGTTGATCAGCCCGCAGTAAAATTCAGCTGGGCGGTGGACCTTGAGCCAGCAAGAAGCGTAAGCGATAAGGGCGAAGGAAATAGCGTGGGATTCGGGAAAGCCGTAAAGCGCAAAGGAGCCAATCGATTCGATGACTCGTTGCTGAACCTCGGGTGCAACTTGCCGTTCGTTCATACGGGTTTTTAGTTTGTTTACGATGGCATTCATGCGCTCGTCGGATCGTTTAAAGGACATCGCTTTACGCAGAAAATCAGCTTCTACACCTGAGAAGCCAGCGATCACCATAGCCATGCGAAGGACTTGTTCCTGAAAAAGAGGGACCCCTAAAGTCCGTTTCAGAATGGGTTCGAAGTCGGGGTGAATGTATTCGATGTCCTCACGACCAGTTCGGCGGTTTAAGTAGGGGTGCACAAGGTCTCCCACGATGGGACCAGGGCGGATGATTGCGACCTCAACCGCAAGATCGTAAAATTTGCGAGGCTGCATGATTGGGAGAGTGGCCATTTGTGCGCGAGACTCAACTTGGAAGGTCCCCACGGTGTCGGCTCGGCAGAGGAGATCGTAAGTGGCGGGATCGTCTTTCGGGATTTTGGCAAGATTGACCGGGCGGCCACGTCGCTCGCAAATTCTCAGAGCATCTTCCATCGCGGCCAGCATCCCGAGCCCTAGGAGGTCGACTTTAACAATACCGAGATCTTCGCAATCATCTTTGTCCCATTGTATGACCGTTCGATTCTTCATCGTGGCGGGCTGAAGCGGGACGACGTGGTCGAGTCCGTCGTCGCAAAAGACCATTCCTCCTGAATGCTGACTCAGGTGCCGGGGGCAGTGGAGGACGGCGTGGTAGAGTTGTAAAAGAGGTTTGAAGCGCGGGTGAGAAGAGGGAATTCCGGACTTTTCGATTGTTCCAGCGAGCTCCATGACTTTGTCGCCGGGGTAGTAGTTGTCCATCGAAACCTCGTCGCTTATGGGGTCGCGAGAGGCGTCGTGAACCTTGGGCGAGGCACAGAGATCGGTGAAACGGTTCGCAATCGATTCCGGGAAGCCCAAGATTTTGGACATTTCCCGGAAGGCCGAGCGCGGTTTGTAGGTGATGACGTTGGCGGTCATCGCAGCTCCGCGTGGGGCGTATTTTTGATAAACGTATTGAATGACAGATTCTCTTCGCTCGCCGGAGGGGAAATCGATATCGATATCGGGCCAGGATTGTCGGTTTTCGGAGAGAAAGCGCTCGAAAAGGAGGCCGCTTTCGACTGGGTCGACACTTGTTACGCCAATTGCGTAGCAGACTAGCGAGTTAGCTGCCGATCCCCGGCCTTGGCAGAGGATACCTTGAGATCGGGCAAAACGGACAAGATCCCAGACAATAAGAAAGTAGCCTGAGAACCCAAGTTTTTCGATAGTTAACAATTCATTATCAATTTGTTGATAATGTTTTTTACTAAAATTACAAAAACGTTTTTTAAAGCCGTTTTTCACAATTTTTCTAAGATATTCACACTGTTCGCGATCTGTGAGTAACTTACCAGTGCCAGAATCTCGGTAGGATGGGAAGCGATAGCCCAGATTTTCGAGTGAGAATTCGGAGCATTCTTGAGAGAGCGCGAGTGCGTTGTGAAAAGCTCGTGGATAGCCTGTGAATAAATTATGAATAACTTCAGGGGCCTTTAAGAAGCGCTCTCCATTTTGTTCAAGGAGGCGTCCGGCGTCATCGAGAGTTTTGTGTTCGCGTAAGCAGGTAAAAGCATCGGAGAGAAGGCGATCTGAGGATTGTGAATAAGTCGGTGAATTACTTGCAATTACTGGGATATTGAGAAAATCGCCTAAATCGAAGAGAAGCTGATTGATCCGTTCCTCTCCACGCCGGAAGTGACGAAATAGCGCGATCGAGACATTTCCTGGTCCGAAGTGGCGCAGTAGGTGGTTGGCAGCTGAGAGTAAATTAGCTTTGGTGAGCTTGAGGAGAGATTCCGGACTTAGGATGGCGTGGGTTCCAGTGAGATCGTGATGTTTAAAAACATCGACTGCTGGTTGACAATGAAGAGAGGTCAGGAGGCGAGAGAGGTTTTGATACCCGGTCTGAGATTTGTTTAAAATCGTTAGTTGGTGAAACCCGGAAACAGATTCCAAAGTAGCTCCACTAATCGCTTTGATTCCAACTTTTTGAGCTTCGGCGTGGGCTCGAGCGGAACCGTAAAAGCCCATGTGATCGACGAGGGCAATGGATTGGTGCCCTAGTTTGGCGGCACGATTTACCAATTCCTCTGGCGGAGAGGCCCCGCGGAGAAAGGAAAAATTGGATTTTGCGAGGAGTTCCACGTTCTGGATTAGGCGTAGATTCCCGTCAGGTGCCATTTGTTAGGCGGGAGAAAAGCGAGTTGAAGGAGAAGAGAGTTTCGAAGTTCGATATCCCATTGGGCTTGTTGCCAGCCGTTTTCCCACCAAGAGCCGGAGAGTGGAAATGGGCCACGGGCTTTATGAACTTGGCCTTGGTAAGGGCCGGTGAGGAGGGCGAGTGGGTAATAGTGACGGCCTCGTTTTTCGGAGGCAACATTGATGGGAATGGGTGGGCGCTGGCGTTTAAGTGGGAGATAATTGATAGGTGGGATATCGGGGGTTAGTGGAGTTTTAAAATCGGGGGTGACAGGCGAGAGGGCGATGACGTCGGAGCGATGGGTGTCGAGTTGATGAGGAATGCCGAGACGGTTTGGTCCAACGATTCCGGAGAGGCGACGGAGAGTGTCGGCGAATTTGTTGGGATCCTTGAGGCTACGTGAAAAAAGTTGATGCTGGGCGTGACGAGGGAGAGTCGGGATGAGTTCAAGGTGGAATTCATCCATGGGTGCCGGGGCTTTGAAGGTCTCGAGATGCGTGTGGAGGGTTCGGAGAAGAGTGTCGGGCGAGAGAGTGGGGTCTGAGAGAATGAGTTTGCGAGTGTTAGCGGCCCCGTTATCGAAGGAGAGGCTGAGTCGGATTTCAGCGGCCGCGCGTTGGTGATGATGAAGGCGGTTGCAGAGGGTTTGCAGGAGCCGTTTGGCCATAAAGAGGAGGGGCTCGTGGTTGGCGACGGGTGGTTCGAATTGGTGGGTGATGCGGTAGTGATCCTGAGCTCGGTAGAGTTTGAGGAGGCGATGATGTTTCCCGTGGGCGATATCGTGGAGCTGGGCGAGTTCTTTGCCGAGGCGTTCGGCGAGGCCTTGGCGTGGGAGTTCGGCAAGGTCGGCGAGGGTTTGGAGACCCCAGAGTTGGAGGACTGGGGCGTGAGGAAGAGGGAAGGTTTTGGCGAGGGCGAGATTGGCGAGCTTGAGTGTGAGGGGTTCAGCTTGGTTTGGGCAAAGGGAGGCGAGGTGAGCAAGATCGGGTGTTTTGCCGAGACCGATTTGGAGCGGGAGAGCGAGGTGGCTGGAGGCGGAGAGGGTTTGTGTGATCCAGTCGGTTTCCGAGGTCATGAGGAGGGTGGAAAGATCGAGAAGATAGGTCTCGGGTGTGGTGATTTCAAAATCTGGGACGAGGGAATCTACGAAGGCGAGGGTTTCGCTACGGGCAGAATTTTCGGCAGTAAAATCAGGATCAAGTAGGAGGAGGTTGGGACAACGGGCGAGGCCGCGGGTAGTACGAAAACCTGGTTGGATTTCGAATTTATGGGCGGCTTGGTTGACGGCAATCAGGTGAGATCTTTCGCGCTCACCAGAGGAGAGAAGAGCAGCGGGTTGGTCCGGTGGGGTACCGTCGCGCGCCAGTAGAGAACTGAGGGCGAGGTCACGGAAATGGAGCGCGGCGTAGTTCATGTGTTTAAGTCTTCCCGGCAATTTGGCGGCTTTCGGATTGGTTGAGCTGGAGGTTGGGCGTGGTGAGTTCGAGATGATCGAGGGTGAAACGTCCTCCGAGGGTGAGTCGAAGATGGGGAGTGGGTAAGAGGGCGCGCGGAGTGATGGAGACGAGAGCAGCTCCAGAATCGCGGGCCTGGATTTTGAGCCGATGCCAGAGGGTATTGGGGATTTGCCGGAGCTCGCGTTCGGAGACGAGGTGAAGATCGAGAAGGATAAGTGGAAGATTACCGTCACTTAAGAGGAGGTCGGTACACTTGAGAGCTTGCTCAGTTTTTGAGCAGCGGAGCCATATGAGATGGCGACATTTGTCGTTTCCATAAGAGGCTGGATCAAAGGTGTCACGGCTATCGACGAGAGCGATTGGGAGATCACGCTTTTGATCGAGGAGTTCGCAAATGATCAAAGAGGCTCCAGCTGATTCGTGCGGCGAGATAATTTCGCTGAGATGACCGGCTGAGAATTCTAGGCTCGTGGCTTGCGAACTTGGTTCTTCGGGGATGTGATCTCGGTGAGCGGCAGGGAACTTCTCACGAAGTTGACGACGGATTTGATCAATTTGCAGGACGCTCAAAACATGTTCAAAAGAACACCATTAGATAATTAGGTCAAGAAGATGATGATCTAACATTAAATGAGCCGACAAGAGGTTGTCTTTACTGCTATGAACGATTATTTCTCACTGGGATGGCTCTGGAGATTGTTGAATTGGCGTTGACTCCGGAGGAGGCTGCGGATGAGGGAATTTGGTCGTTAAAGATTTCGCGGAAGCTGAGGGTGAAGCCGGAGCAGGTGAAGGGCTATCGATTGTTAAAACGGTCGCTGGATGCTCGGAAGCGGCCGGTGAAGTTTCGATTGCGGCTGGAGGTTGGCGTTGATGAGGAATTGCTGGAGGAGCCGAGGGCGACTTGGGAGGTGCGTGAGCTGGCGAAGGAACCGGAGGAGTTAGTGATTGTGGGCTGTGGTCCGGCGGGAATGTTTGCGGCGCTGCGGTGTTTGGAGTTGGGCTACAAGCCGGTGGTTTTGGAGCGGGGGAAGGATGCCTCGTCGCGGCGCTTTGATTTAGGGCCAATTTTGAAGGAGGGGCGGGTGATCGAGGAATCGAATTACTGTTTTGGTGAAGGCGGAGCTGGGACGTTTTCGGATGGGAAACTTTATACGCGGGCGACAAAGCGCGGTCCGGTGGCGGAGGTTTATCGGACGCTGGTGGCACATGGGGCACCGGAGGAAATTCTGGTGGAGGCGCATCCGCATATTGGCTCGAACTTGTTGCCGAAGGTGGTGATGGCGATGCGGGAGTCGGTGCGGGAAGCGGGTGGTGAGGTTCACTTTGGGGCGAAGGTGGTGGAGTTTTTGAAATCGGGGGAGCGGCTGGTAGGAGTGGCGACGAAGGATGGTCGGGAGTTTCGCGGGAAAGCGGTGATTCTGGCGACAGGGCATTCGGCGCGGGATATTTATGAGCTGCTGAACGAGCAGGAGATTTTGATGGAAGCGAAGCCGTTCGCGGTGGGAGTGAGAATCGAGCATCCGCAGCCGTTGATTGATCGGGTGCAGTATCATCTTCGGGAAGATGAAGAGCGGGGGCAAAATTTGCCGGCTTCGCGGTATCGTTTAGCGACGCAGATCAAGGGACGCAGTGTGCATTCTTTTTGTATGTGTCCGGGAGGGTTTGTGGTTCCGGCAGCGACGGAGAATGACGAGGTGGTGGTGAATGGAATGAGCCTTTCTCGTCGTGATTCACCTTTTGCGAATAGTGGAATGGTGGTGGGTGTGGAGCCGGAAGATGTGCGGGGATTTGGGGGCGATGATGTGCTGGCAGGAATTCGGTATCAGAAGCATATTGAACAGCTATCAAAAAAAGCGGGCGGTGATGGTCAGGTCGCTCCTGGGCAGAAGGTGACGGACTTTTTGGCAGGGAAGGTTTCGAAGAATCTTCCCAAGACGAGTTATTTCCCGGGCTTAAATTCGGTGAAACTGGATGAGGTTCTACCGCGTGAGATTGGAATACGTTTAGCTGGAGGATTACGGAAGTTTGGTCGAATGATCACGGGATACACTGGCCCGAATGCTTTGTTGATTGGCTTTGAGACGCGGACGAGTTCGCCGGTCCGGATTCCACGTGGGCAGGATTTGCAACACCCTGAGGTGAAGGGGCTTTATCCGTGTGGCGAGGGCGCGGGTTATGCTGGCGGGATAGTTTCGGCCGCGTTAGACGGCCGGCGATGTGCGGAAGCTGTCATTAAGGAAGGACGATAAATCATGGAGATACGAAATCGCGAGGAGCAGAAGCCGTTTACGACGAAGGATGGTTCGACGATTCGGAGCTTACTGGATCTAACCAATTCGCCGGCGAAGGAGCAAAGTTTGGCGGAGGCGACGTTACCGGAAGGTGGGTCGACGGAGCGGCATTACCACAAGGTGAGCGAGGAGATTTATTACCTATTAGAAGGGCGGGGCGTGATGGAAATCGATGGCCAGACGCAAGAGGTCGGGCCGGGAGATGCGATTTTGATTCCGGCGGGAGCTTGGCATGAAATCAAGGCGACTAAGGCGATGAGGTTCCTCTGTTGTTGTGCGCCACCTTATGCGCACGAAGACACTTACTTTACGTGAGATTTTGCTGTGGAGAATGCGGATCCTTGCATCGGTGAAGATGCAAGGTCGCTGGATTTAGCTACTTGCCGATGAAGTCGAAGACGAAGACGTCATCGAGGATGGGCTTGAGAATTTTGACGAAAGCCTGATGGTCAGCGTGAGGAAGGTAAACGTCGAGACCGGCGCGGTTCTTGAAGGTTACGATAAAACAATGCGTGAAACCTTTGGCTCGGTCTTCGGGGCTGACGTTTGTGCCCCACTCTAGGTCGACGATGGTTTTAATCTTTCCCTTGAGTGCGGCAAATTCCCTCTCGATATTTTTGATCTGCTTGGGTTTGGCTTCTTCTTTGAATTTGAAGCAGACGACGTGACGGAAGAGAGCGGCTGCTTCTTTTTTGGCGGACGGGGCTTCTTTGTGGTGATCGGCCATAGCGAGAGCTGGAATGAGGGCGGCAAAGATAATGATGATTTTCTTCATGGGGCAACAGTGTGACGGGAATGAAGTGATCCCTCTAGGAAAAAGGTGTGAAGAGTTTGATCTGAAATGAGCTTTTGAGGTCAGTCTGAATCGGGTGATCCATTTTGCTCTTTTTTGAGACTTGGCTCTAAGAAGAATGGAGCAAAGGGAATCAGTGAGCAGATAAAGACGAGGGCGGCGCGGGTAATAGGCCAATTTTTCTTTTCCATCGTGAAGTAGAGGAGGATTAGAAAAATTGTAAATATGAAGCCATGAATCATACCCGGGATTCGAACAGCAGTGTCGTCCCCAAGGATACGTTTTTCGTAGATCGCAAAATAGAGGAGGATGATAAAGGAGAGGCCATCAAGGAGCGAGGAGAGACGAAGGAGGCCGAGTGGGAATTGGAGCATGACTTAGGAGGGGCGTTTTTGAGTGAGCATGAATTCATTTCCTTCTGTGTCGAAGCAGAAGGCGAGGTGGACGAAGCCATCTTCTTCCTCAGGTTCGCGGACGAGCCCTCCGCCATTTTCCTTAACGAGTTCAATTCCAGCGAGGATCTCATCGCACTGGAAACTGAGGCCAGTCCAGGTGCGTTTCCCCTCACCGCCACCATGAATTCCTATGGTGGAGCCGCAAAGGGTAAGCTCGCTCCAGACTTCCATTTCGAAAGAGAGCTCTGCGCCGAAGGTTTTTTGGTAAAAATTAATGGCACGGAGGTGGTCGGCTGCCCAAATGGCATATTTCACTTTTTGAACCTGCATAGGCATCCTTAACACCGCTTCGGCGGGTGGACAAGGGACACTGCGTATGTTAAAGATCAACCCGATGAAATTGGCTCCTTTCCCAACCCCGCCTAATTTAATTCGTCAGTGGCAGGAGGGTAAAATTAAACGCGAAGAGATGCAGCGTCTAATGGGTGAGCATCAAAAGGAGTTACTAATGGAAGCTGATTACTTTCATGCCAATCCGATATTGGGATATATCGAAGGGTTGCGGAATAAAAGAGCGGCTCGGCGTTTGGTGGATGAGCATGGCGAGGCTCAGGTTCGCGAGTTATTCCAAGCGCTTTCTTGGCTTCATGATTTTGAGCCAGCAGCGTTTCTTTGGAATGCTGATCATTGGGATGTCGCGCTTTATGCGTTTCTTCGTACAAGCACCGAGCCGGTTTTTCGGGTGCGTGAAATGGTGGTGAAAAGTAGCCGGGCAGTAATGTTGGTAGAGCACGGTTCCTCTAAAAAATCTGAGACTCGTCGAGAGCGCTTAACTTTCAAGCGCCACTGGAAAGGCGAAATGGAGGTTGTGAAGCGTGAGGATGTATAGCTGGTGAGTGTTTCGGGTTTGGTGGCATTCTTCGTAATTGGGTCAGATCAATTGAGTCGTGCGAGAGTTTGAGATGAAACTTTGGCATTTGAAAATGCTGGGAGACCGTTAGTTTCCGATTCAGCAAGTTAAACTACTATGGGAAGAGCATTTGAATATCGGAAAGCTTCAAAGGAAGCGCGTTGGGGAAAGATGTCACGTATCTTTCCAAAGCTGGCTAAATCTATCACGATGGCCGCTAAAGATGGGGGTCCGGATCCGGATTCTAACGCGAAGCTTCGCACGGCGATCATGAACGCCAAGGCGGAGAATATGCCAAAAGATAATATTGATAAGGCGATCAAGCGGGCTTCCGGGAAGGATCTTGGAGATATTACCGAGATTAATTATGAGGGGAAAGGGCCTCACGGGAGTCTTTTTTATGTGGAATGTGCAACTGAGAATACCAACCGCTCAGTTACTAATGTTCGGACACTTTTTAATAAGAATGGTGGTGAGATGCAGAATTCAGGTTCGCTTGAATTTCTCTTTGATCGCAAGAGTGTCATCGAGTTTAAACCTGAAGGAACTAATCTGGAGGAGCTGGAGCTAGAGCTCATGGATGCTGGGTTAGAGGAGATGGAGGTGGAGGGAGATATGGGCCTTGTGTATGGTGAATACACCGCTTTTGGAAAGCTTACGGAAGTCTTCGAACGTCTTGGTGTTGAAGTTGTAAAGGCAAGCCTAGAAAGAGTCTCCAACAACCCTCAACAGTTTAGTGAAGAGCAGCTTGTTGAGATTGATGCTCTCGTTGATAAGTTAGAGGATGATGAGGACGTTCAAGCCGTCTTCACAAATGTCGATCGCTAAGCCAAACTTGAGGCGGTAAAATTATTATTACTCATTATCTATCTTCTGAGTAATGCTGGAATAAAGGCCTTGAAACCTTCAGCAAGTAGAGTTGGTCCATATGGATTCCCTCTAAACAAAAAATGAAGGTAAATCTGGGTTGCAATTTAACCCTGCTGGGCCGGTTGACCGGGCCAAAGGGAGACCTAAAGATGAGAAGAATTCCTCAAGAAGAGTCATCTCAGGTCGCAAATCAAAAAAGTAGCGCTAGCAGCATGATTGCGATCTCTTCCCTGCGCCGTAAAGGAGCTTATTTGCCTCCAAAGAATCCCATCATCTGCATCACGTCGACTGCCCAGTAGACGAAAAAAGTGGAGTGGAGGAGAATGTAAAGCTTGGCACCAAGTTCAATGTGCTTGCGGGTTAACATGGGCGGAAGATGCAAACGGCGGGCGTTTAGGTCAAGGATTCAGTGATTGAAATCGGCAGATTCCTAGGTGTTTTTAGCGATTTCTCTTCTCGTGACCGTCTAGTAGTTTGAATGTCCTGATTTTCGATTCTTGATCGGTTGATAAAGTGCCTAGGCAGAAAGGTGGCTTGAGTCTTTTCGAGATCTGGAAAAGAACAGGGGCGTGATCGATAGCACTACCGGATGGTTTCTTGTCTCTTTTGCTGCGATGTGTGTGGGGCTTGGTAAGGCAGGGTTTTCGGGGCTTGGATTAATCGCGGTATTCATCATGGCCGAGCTCTTTGGTAAGGCTTCGGTAGGCGTTTTGCTTCCCATGCTTATCGTGGCGGATGTCAGTGTTTATCCTATGTTTCGCAAGCATGCCTCGTGGGCTCCGGTTTGGAGGTTGGTCCCTCCGGCCTTGGTTGGAATGGTAATTGGTTTTTTTCTGCTCGATTGGATGCCAGAGCAGTGGGCTAAGCCAGTGATCGGAGGTATTATCCTCTTTATGGTGGCACTCCAATTGATCCGCCAGGGTGCGTCTGAATTTTTTGATAAGCTTGCACACTCCAATGGATTTGGCGCGGCAGCGGGAAGTTTTGCGGGGATTGCGACGACGATTGCTAATGCTGCTGGGCCCGTCTTCCAGCTCTACTTTCTGGCAAGACGACTTCCGAAAATGGAGTTAATTGGAATTGGGGCGCGTTTCTTTCTCCTCATCAATTTGATTAAGTTACCTTTCATGGGAGGATTGAGTTTTACCACGCCAGAAAGTCTCTTGCTTAATGTTAAGTTAGTCCCGTTGATTCTAATTGGGATTTTTCTCGGACGACATCTCCTCCAGTTGATCTCTCAGCGAGTCTTTGAATGGATGATTATCGGATTTGCGATCCTTGCAGGGGTTCGACTGATCTGGGTTGGTTAGCGGGAATGGCTTTTTAGGTGTTCAAGACGTTTGTAGTTTTGAAAGGCTAAATACCCGAACAAGATAGCGATAAATATCCGATCTAGAAATAAGAGAGCCGCAACTGCAACAAGCGCACCCGTTACCATTCCTACGGTCCAAACCTTCTTAGGTGATCTTTCGATAGACGCATAAATTTGCCCGCCATCTAGGGGGAATACTGGAAGAAGATTCATAAGGCTCCACCAGAAATTGACCCATAAAAGGTCCTTTAACATATATAAAACGGGATCGTTCATTTTGGCGAGCACTGTGTAAGTCTCACGACTTGGGAAAAGGAGAATCATGGTAAGGTCGGTCCCGATAGCGAATCCATAGATGGCGCAGCAGGTCAAGACGATCAGCCCAAAGAATCCGAGGCCCGCCAGTGGCCCAGCCCAAGTGACCCAGAAGCTTTGTTTTCGAGTAAGCTGGGTATTTGGATAAGCCAATCCACCCATGCCCCACAGCTTGATGGAAGGGGTGACTCCCGTCATCTTCCTGCTCGTAAGAGCATGTCCAAGCTCATGAACCAGTATAGAAACAAACAGGATGATAATCCAGAGGAGAACCATTAGTAAATCTTGGCGAGAAGTGATCGCAAGACCACCTCCTAGAAAAAACCCCATAAGCCAAAACCATGGTTCTATCCGAACGGGAATCTTGAAAAGCTTGAAGTCGAGCACTGGCGAACTCTATGACGTTTGGAGAAGGCGGCAACCAAAAGAAGATTGAACCTTCGGCTAAGGTAAGGATTGCCCGCTTTCAAGGGATCTGATACGGCAACTCCCAGAATGACAATGGACACGCTAAAGGAGGTGCGCGTTTTTGCCCCTGCGACGGTGGCAAACGTGGCATGTGGTTATGATGTTCTTGGTTTTGCGATTGATGCTCCGGGAGATGAAGTAGTGGCGCGCCACTCGGATGAACCTGGGTTGCGTATTTCCAAAATTACTGGAGACGGTGGGAAACTTCCTTTGGAGGCTGAAAAAAACACGGCTGGAGTCGCAGCTTTCGATTTATTGAAACATCTCGGTATGCTCGACTTAGGAATTGAGTTGGAAATTCATAAAAAGATGCCCTTCGGGAGTGGCTTGGGATCGAGTGCTGCCAGTGCGGTTGCGGGGGCATATGCGGTCAACAAGCTCATTGGGGAACCATTGACGAAGAAACAGCTTCTCCCATTTGCGATGGCTGGGGAAGCGAGTGCGGACGGTGCTTGGCACGCAGATAACGTGGGCCCCTGTCTTTTGGGTGGAATCGTATTTATCCGTGACAACCAAGAGTTGGATATTGCGCAGCT
>Ga0228615_1000670_pt1 | contig 18261 bp, 29 predicted proteins | sample 16DmetaG_FD_190530 | JGI IMG/M metagenome (GOLD analysis project Ga0228615, IMG submission 190530) | Seawater microbial communities from Monterey Bay, California, United States - 16D | ecosystem: Environmental > Aquatic > Marine > Coastal | place: USA: California | collected 2016-10-17
CAATAAAACCAAGTGGTTTTACCTGGTTGACGATTTTCCATTACCTGTTATAATAATGGTAACAAAAGGAGAATAAGTTATGTATAAATGTTCAGCAAAGTCAAGTTTGGTACTAGATCAAATGAGAGCTAGATGTCAAGCAGACACACAAACGAATAACAAGTGGACTGGAAAGTCAGGCAACTATATGTATATCATGGGCAGAGAAAATGCAGATGGTAAGGCTACAGGTGTAGTGCATAAGATTGCAGAAGACGGATCACATAAATTATGTGGATCTTTTAAGATTTTATCAGATGGTATGATCACTAGATTTACAGGTTTGTCAAAACAAGATCAGACAAACATGATGAGATCAGCAGATGCAGAATACAGTGCGAAGTATTCAGAAACTGCTCCAACACAAGACACAGCACCAGAAAAAGTTGCTGTATAAATTTGACGATGCGTCTATAAGCAAGTGGACTCGAGTTTCCGTAGTGCCAACAAGGCCATATGCAAAAAATCTCGGTCCACACGCATCATTAAATAAAAGGAATTATGCAAAGACAAGACTTTAAAAAATCTAATAGCACAATTAAATGGGTAGTGATCACTATCATATTGATCACAACAGTCATTGGTGGATCATTTATCGGTGGTACATTCTATCCCAACAGTTGGACAGTAGAAAAAATAGAAGATGAATTTCACCAAAAAGAATTAAGTCAAGTACAAATGCTTGGACTAACAGAACCAGAATTCGAATACACAGACAAAGCAACATTTTTGTCAGCAACAAAAAAATGTGTTGAATACTTGAATTACACAACAGATAGAATGAGTAGGGTGCCCACAAGTATTATAATGTCCATGGCAGGCATTGAATCAGGTTGGGGTACAAGTAGATTTGCCACAGAAGGTAATGCAATATTTGGTGTGAGGACTTGGAGTCTTAAAACAGTACCACATATGAAAGCATTGGGCAATCCAGATGCTCCGTGGGGTGTTAGGAAATACACAACAAAATGCCAATCAGTCAAAGATATGATTAGGATATTAAACAATCACCCTGCGTACGAAGAATTTAGAATTGAAAGAGAACGTCAAATAGACAAAGGAAAATGGGATTATCGAGCATTAATGGTAAGAATGAATGCTTGGAGTACCAATCCAGACTATGCAGAAATTATTCTACAAGCAATAGTTGACAATAAATTACCTTAATAGTATAATAAGTTATGGGATTCATACAAATGAAATTGCCAAAACGTATTCGACACAAGATCGAGAATTCTAAAAGAAACAGAGATGCATTAGCAGAACACAAAAAGTGGTTAGAGTCACAAGGCCTTGATGAAAAAACTCTTAAGAAAAGACTAAAGAACTTCAAAGGGTTTGACATACCCAAGTACGCACCAGACCCTAATCAACCCAAGTGTGGTGACAAAATTCCTGTTAGTCACGGCGGTAAAAAACAGCCTATGGTTTATTCAGGTGAGAGAAAACTATTAGGTATAGGAATGATGCACAAATCAAATCTTGTTCCTGTGTGGGACGAAGAAGGTGCAAAGGAAATATCCACAATGCGTAGAAACTAGGTTAAGTAGTTTCATGGCACGAATAGGAAGAAAATCAACATTAGAATGGATTAAAGAGGATTATAATTCCAACCCCACAAGATTTTGTGCAGAGGTTATTGGAATGATATCCAATCTTATTGCTTCTCTAATATTGATGTGGTATTCACCAAACCCACCAATGTTCATTGCCTACATATTCTTTTTGATAGCAACCTGCTTCCTTATGTATGGTGCATTCAGTCGTAGAAGTTTTGGTTTTACTGTGATGTATTTGATATATTTAGGAATCGATGGTATAGGTTTCGTAAAAACAATATTATAATGTCAGGTATAATCTTAAGATGGTTAGGTGGTGGTGGCGGTGATACACTTTGTCATATGCTACTCAAAAAAAATTCTGATACTTACACAAATTTTATTGAAGACCGTGTTAATAACAGAATGGGCAGAACCTTGTTGGATGCTCGGCCTAGTATCGACTACCCATTAATAACTAGGCTATTCAATCAAAGTATCAATAGTGACAAAGAAAAATTAAAAGAAGAATTTGTAAGACTAATAAAAAATCACAAAAAATTTGTAATAAAGACCCATTACTTTGATCGGGAATTTGATGAATTTATGAGAAGTCACTTACCTATTAGTAATATTGGATTTACTCTAGAGTTCTTACCGTATATTATACAAGCCAATATTTTAAAAAATAAAGTAATTTTTTCTTCTGAATTCAAACACGATAACACTTTGCTACAAATAGAACAAAAATTAAACGATCACCAAAAAAAACAAGCAATGATATGGATTTTTAGTAAATCTGCAATTAAACATCTAAATGAGTTTTCGTTGGATAAAGCATCGTTTAGATCACAGGACCTTTTCTACGACAACGAACGTGTGGAGAACTTTTTTAAAAATAAAGGTTACAATATAGATTTAAACACATCATTTTTTTCTAATTGGAAAAATAACAATATGAAATACCTACCAAGCAAAAAATACCAGAGTTGTTTGGAGAACAAGGATTACGATTACAACAACCAAAAAGAATTAAACATTGTGGAAAGATACATATTTCTGTTACTTGCTGGTGAAAATTTTACTTTCTTAGACTAAAACATCAATAAAACTGCGACTTTTAGCAAGACCAACTGCGGTTGACGTATTTCCAAATTATGCTATAATTGTTTTATGATTAGACTAATAATATTGTTTGCAATCTTTCTTGCAGTGTATCCAATGATTGGCGATGGATGGGCACAGTTCAGCAACGACTTTAATGTTGATGGTGTGTTTAATTTCATTTCTAATTTGTTTGCATCACTGGACGGAATGATTGACAAACTTCAAGGATAAGGATAATATGAAAAACCTAACAAAAATGATATTGGTTGTATTAGCAGGTCTTATGGTTGCACAATGTTCAACTTACAAGATCAAACCAGATATGAACAAGAGTGGAGTAGTTGACAAGACGCCTAAATGGTATGTTGATTACGATCACGAAACTTTGTTCAAGTATGTGGAAACTGGTACGGCTGTATCACCTGACTTAGAACTGTCAGTTAAAAAAGCAGTTCTGTTAGCAAAGGCAAAACTTGTGGATAGAATAAATGGTGAAGTTAACAACAGAACCACTATCACAAAGAATGAAGCAGGCACTAACGAGGATCTAACGGTATCCGCTGGATCACAAGACGTTATTGTTAATATAATTGAAGACACTCTTGCTAGAGGCTACGAAGTTAAAAAGCAAGAAATCTTTCTTACAAAACACAAATCATACAGAGCATATGTAATGGTTGAGTTGAGCAAGAAGGAAGTAGAAGCAATTATAGAAGCAGTGAACAAAAAGAAACTTGCTTCGATAGATGTTGATGCTATCAACAAACAAGCAGACGAAATATTAAACTAGGCTATGAGAACAGTTTACTTTCTTATAGCCCTGTTAATATTTGGGATAGCACTTGGCCTGTATTCTACAGATGCAAAAGCAGGTGGTCCATGGAATGATCAATACTGTGATGTTGAAACAACATCAATTAGAGTGATTGACGCCAGTGGTAATGTGCTAGAAGAACGAACAGAAGAAAAAGTCACTTGCAACGACGGAGCCAAAGATTTCCTACACGGAATGGGTATAGCAGACAACTGCGAAATCTTTACTTGGTATATGCCGTTGGGAGAAACCTTTATAGAGCAAAGAGATATTGCTTGTCATAGATTGGATGGTGGATATGAGATTGTACCTGGTTATCACTCTGTTGAGTAGTTTGCTATTTGTCAACAGTGCATTAGCAGACAGTAGTAGTCCTCCGGATGCAGATGTTAAAATGAGTAATCTAGTACCCTTTGTGTCAATGGGAGAAATAGATGATTTCAAATACACACTTCCTGGATTTATATGGAGAAGCACTCAATATATGAGATTCAGCCTTAAAAAAGATGAGAAAAAACAACACAAATCAGCAGTGTTTTATATGCTAGAAAATGTGCCAAACGGTAAGACTGTTGCTTGGTACAGTAAAGAACGCCTAGCAAACGGCAAAGTAAGGGTGGTGCATTCATACCCTACAGGATCTGGTTTGTGCAGAATATATCAAGCATATATTAAGGTTAAGGGCAAAGCAAAGCATATGACTAACATGGCCTGTAAAAAGAATTGGTCTCCCAGTTGGTCTTTTTCTAAATAAATACATTAAAGGTACTAAATAAGTACAAAACAAGGATTTAAACCACTATGGCAACAGTTGAACCAAAAGCATTATACGGTGTTTCTCCAGCAGAACCACAAATGACATATTTCACAGTATCTATTAATTGCGGAGCATTCACAGACACAGAAACAACTAACGGTGGAAGAGTTTCACCATGTGTAGCAACAGACTTCACTACTAAACCAACAACACTTGCACAATCATTATTAGTTTCAAGAGGAAATCTAAGATGGAAAATGATGATGGAGTCAATTGGTATTAGATCAAACTTTAAGGTTCACAATATTGTAACAACTTATTCAAGTGATGCAGGTGATACTGCAATAGGCACACTAGCATTTGGTTTAGTGTTCGAAACACCAGATTATGTGCCAAATGTAGGTACAACAATTGACGGATCAACAACTACTTCAACAAGAGCGGCATATATCAAAGATAAAATTGCTGAAGCACTTAACGGTTCAAGAACAGAGAACATGAGTGTTTATGACCCAACTACTGTTGGTGGTACTGCAAACGCACAACTTTTAAGAACATTAGCGGTTGAAGTGGCGGCAGTAAACGCAGGTGGCGGAAATATTGTTGATGCAATCACAGTTACTGAACAAACTGCATTTGCACCGAATACAAGCGGTCAATTAGCAAGTGACACTTCATTAACATACTCAGCAGAGTAATAACAATTACCAAACAAATCACTAGCATTAATCTAGTCTTTCTGTTATAGTAAATACAGATATAAATGTTTATAGCGATACTTACATTACTATCGGCTCTATCAATATCAGGAGTAGCGATCTTTTATTCAGTGATTGGTCTAGCAACCATATTCCCAGGTGCATTTGTGCCTGTGGTTATAATGGGTGGTGTACTTGAAATAGGTAAACTGATCACGGCCTCATGGCTGTACAGGAACTGGAAGTTCACCCCTTTCATGCTCAAAACCTATCTTACGACGGCTGTTATAATTCTAAGTTTAATAACAAGTATGGGTATCTTTGGTTTCTTATCCAAAGCACACCTAGAACAGAACCTTGCGTCAGACACACTAATACAACGTATCACAATATTAGAGGACAAGATAGAGAGCGAGAAGATGTCTATTCTAAGACAGAACGCAATAATTGACAGGGCAGAAAAATCCATCAGCAGAGACACAGGCACAGCATCAGGAGACATTGAAGTACAACAATCAATCATAGCAGATGCTAATGAAAAATTAAAAACACTACTTACGGTCGAGACCAACACGGTCAGAGACCTTAATGATAGATTAAAAGTATTAGACAAGAACGTCAGCGATGTGCTTACTGCAAACAAATCATTCTTTAATGAAGAGAAAGCGGCCGCTGACCTAAAAGCATCACAGAAAGAAGAAAGAGCCGAGATAGCAATCAAAGTAAAAGAAGCACAGGTAAGAATAGCAGAATTAAAGGCAGATCACAAACAGGAGATAGCAAAAGCACAAGAAATTATTGCTAGTATGAGATCAGGATCTCAGGACAACAAAGGACAGTTCAACAGAGAGATAGAAAACGCAGAACAAAAGATATTTGATTCACAAGGTAGAATAGACTTGTTTATAGTTGAGAAGCAACCATTAGAAAAAGAGATGCTGACACTAGAAGCAGAGATAGGTCCTGTGAAGTACATAGCCGCACTGGCTGTGGATTGGGGCATAACAGACCAAGTAGAAACAAGCAAGGCTGTAAGATGGGTTATATTGCTGTTAATCGTGGTGTTTGATCCACTTGCGGTATTACTATTGATTGCGGCCAACCAAAGTTTGATGAGAAGATTTCCACCTGAACCTCCTAAACCAGAGGAAGTGTTAGATCTAGAAAAACCAGACGATGATGAACTTACTCTCAAATGGAATGAGATGATGGACAAAGCCAACGCAGAAGCCAATGCCACAGTAAAAATGGATCAAGCAACTGCACAATTAAAAGACTGGAAAGAAAAACTAGATTCATTCAATGCAAAAGTGCCAAAGCCTGAGAACAAGCCTGTTGAAATTATACAGGAAGACGATAGCACAATTCCACACATAGATCTTAAAGGTCAAAAAAAAACTGAACACAAAGAAATAGTAGCAGATAACACAGACTCATATCTAGACGAAGTTGCATACGAAATGGTTGAAGAACCAAAAGTGGACAAAGAGAAACAACAGGAAGAATTTAAAAAACGTGAAGAAGCAGAACGTAAAGCACTAGAAGAGTATTCACGTAAAGCCAGAGAAGATGAGGAAGAACAAACCATATCAGAACAGATAGAAGAAGCAATGGAGCCTGAAAGAATTAAACCAGACTTCACAGAGGTGCTTGAGCCTGAGGTAGCAGTAGAAGAGAAAAAAGCCAAAGATACTGTGGGCATGATAGGACAAAGAATGGTTGATCAAAAATCAGGCAAGGTGGTAGAGCCCCCAAAGCAGGAGATGACAGATGAAGAACGTACAGGAATGCTTAATCTGTTTCATCAAAAGCATGGCAAATTTGAAGATGTTAGTGCAGACGAATTAAAAATGGAAAGAGATCAAAGCAACAAAGCACAGTTTCTAGCAGACGTAAGTCTCACAAAAGAAGAGGCCGCAGAACAAGGACCTATAACAGAATCAAGGATGGCTTTCTTCCAAGATATGATAGATGATATATTAAGAGGTGACCTAACATTTGAAAATGTTCCTGAAGAGAACAGAAAAATAATTGCACAAATAATGGATTCGGAAATAGACAATCCTCAGATTATCACAAAAGGATCAGCATTGAAGCCGGAGGGCGAAGATGGCATAGAAAAGACAACAGCAGAAGGACTTAAAGAAAAATTTATGATCGAACCTAAAACTGAAGAACGTCCAATGACTGATGATGAACTAGATGAATTGTTAGAAGGGTTTGAAGATGATAAACCCAAAGGCAAAACAAGAATGGTTATTAAAGACGGTAAGAAAATATTTGTTCCGGTAGAAAGCGAGTATGTACAAAACGAAGAACAAACAGAAGAAACCAAATGGGAACCAGTTAAAGAATTAGATTTGCCAGAACCTGAAAAGAATGAAATTATTTTACCAGAATTACCAAACACTACAGAAGAAATTCCGGAGATGGCAGATTCGATACAAATAGAGTCTACAATACCCCAAGATAAATTTACCAATTATAAAAAAAGATTAACAAGTGAAGAAGACTATCACCAAAGAGTCGAAGCAAGAATAAATGACCTGATAACTAAATTAGAGAACGGCGAAGTTAAATTAAACGACTTGACACAAGAAGATCAACAAGTTATAATGGATATATTAAATCAAAATGGATAGTAATAAAGTAAACGCAGATAAGGAAATGAAGCAACAGGGTAATAAGGACCTGGATCAAAAGCCTAATGCCGCAGTTGGAGAAAAGTTAACTGCACGTAAAAAAATGGGCACCATAACAATGGTCACTCCTCCCAGTTTCTTTCAAAATCAAAACAGAAGTTTTTGTCTTGTTAATTTAAGCAAGAAAGACAAGGACAACTTTGCTGATCAAATTAACAAATACTTTCCTAAAGAAGACATCACAATATATCTTTGGGACGATAACAACTTCTCAGCACTAGATCCATTTGCTACAGATGATGCAGAATACGAAAAGTATCTTGAAACCTGGGCACCTAATAAAAAAGGCAGAGACTACACATGGTTACTGAATGCTTGTAGAGCCGCAACCACTGTGATAATGAACATGGATTATAGTTCAAACCAAATGAAAGTTTGGTCAGGATACATACTCACTATGAGTAAAACTTGGTTCATAAATTCTAATGAGGACGACTCATCAAGTTTTGGTGTACTAAACAGGAATAAGATTCAAGGAATGCACGAGCTATTCCCTAAAATCAAAAAACTCAAAGACAGTCAATAGTGTCAGAGGAATCGTTAATTTGTTCCTTTTGCAACAAGTCACGTAAAGACGTGACTAAGATGATTGTGGGTGGCAGTAAGACTGCTATCTGCAATGAGTGTGTTAAACTCTGTGTAGAAATACTAGACGAAGACATAGTAAAATCACGTAAAGAAAAACTATACTCAGGTGATAAAGAAATACTTAATCCTGTGTTGATCAAAGAACATCTTGACAAGTATGTCATAGGACAAGATGCCGCAAAGACTGTGCTGTCAGTTGCTGTTGCTAATCACTACAAAAGAATTATACAACCACCAGCAGACTTTGAACTAGAAAAATCAAATGTTATGGTGTTAGGAGCCACTGGTGCAGGTAAAACACTTATGGCAAGAACTATTGCAAAGTATTTGGAAGTACCGTTTGCTATTGCTGATGCAACCACACTGACTGAATCAGGTTACGTGGGAGAAGATGTAGAAAATGTTGTTCACAAACTGTATCAAAAAGCAGGAGGAGACGTAGAAAAAACACAACGTGGTATAATTTTTATAGACGAAATTGATAAAATTTGTAGGAAAGGTGAAAACACATCACTAACCAGAGATGTATCAGGTGAAGGTGTACAGCAGGCTTTACTTAAAATAGTAGAGGGTACAGAGTGTAGGGTGCAACCAACAGGTGGCAGAAAACATCCAGATGCACAAATGATTAATATTGACACAACAAACATACTGTTCATTGTTGGTGGGGCATTCACAGAACTAGAAAAACAAATTCAAAGCAGGCAGTCAGGTGGAATGGGATTTGGAGCAAGTCTAAAACAAAATGACACACAAAACTATCTGTCTGACGTTAAACCTGAGGATTTAATTAAATACGGGCTGATACCAGAGTTTGTGGGCAGGTTCTCTATGATAACAAACATAGACAGACTAACTGAGGAACAGTTGATAAAAATATTAACAGAACCTAAAAATGCTGTAATTAAACAAATCAAGTATCTGTTTGGGTTGGACGACATTGACATAGAGTTTAACAAAGATGCCAAACTAGCAATAGCCAAAAAAGCCAAGGAACTAGGCACTAATGCTAGGGGATTAAAAAACATAGTGGATTCGATTGTATTACCATATCAATTTGATGCCGCAGAAATGAGAGAAAACGGAGTAAACAAGATACAGATAACAGGAGACGTGGTTGACAAAGGTGCTGATCCTGTGTTATTATTTAAAAAACAAGATGGAAAAAAGATACAAACCAAATAGACCAGACGGGTTCCGTGGATATTACGTAGAAGTTCGTCCTGGAGAAGACGCCATCAGAGCATACAGAAAAATCAAAAGAAAAATCAAGGACGATAATTTTATTGAAGAACTACGTGACCGACAGTACTTTCAAAAGCCGTCTTTTAAAAAACGTGAAGCCGCTAAAGCAAAAAAGAAAGTTCTTAGAAAGTTGCAAAGAGAACGTGATGATACTCGCTTCATGGGTGTTCGTAGAAAATAATTTACCAAAAACTCTTGTAATTTGACATATAATCATTATATGTTATAATAAATACAGTTGAAGATTGCTTTAGATAGGATCTTCATTTATTAACCTTGCTAACATAGGAGGAAAGCAATGACAAAACATCTATCTATTTTTAATAACCTAAGACCACACACAGTAGGATTCGACGACTGGTTCGATCACTTTGATGCCATGATGGACGACAGTTTCTTCAGAGGAACTGGAAATTTTCCACCATACAACATAGTGAAGACTGGCGAGAACACTTACGACGTTGAACTTGCACTTGCAGGATTTACTAAGGATGATATCATCGTAGAGTATAAAGAAAACTTACTCACAGTGAAATCAAAACCCAACAAAGATCCAGCAGACGAAGTTGAGAAGTACGACGACGGAATGCAACACAGAGGCATATCAAAAAGAATGTTCACAAGAACATTTACCATTGCAAATGATGTTGAGGTCAAAGGTGCAGAACTTAAAGATGGTTTACTTAAAGTGAGCATGGAAAGAATAATTCCAGAACACAAAAAAGCAAAAACTATCGCGATCAAGTAAAGCAAACAAATGGATAGGGTGGTAAAACACCCTATCTAAATTGACAATTAACGCAGATATGCTATAATAACTTATGATTCACATTGTATACGAACCATTACTAGCCGGTAATTTGATTGCTCAAATAGTCAGCACATTCACGGTGTATAAGGATCAAAACTTTGAGATATATGATCAAAACGATAAAGAGTTTTGGACACAACGAGAAGCAAAGTTCGAGCTCGATCCAAATATAGAACTTGTAAAAGGACATCATTATCGATTTAAACATTTTTTAAATTATGATAAAATGATTTTTTGCAGTTGTAACACTGAGAAAGAGAAAAGATTACTAGAAAAAAGAGTAGCACATGTCAAACATGGCATAATGAACAATCCATATCTCATAGATATTAGGGTATTTTATTTGCAAGAGTTGTATGATTATTTAATTGAACGTAAAAAAGATTTTTATAATATGCCTTATGAAGATATATGGGATACCAAAAAGTTTCCAACAACTATGGTCAACTGTTTAAAATGGTTGGATTTACCTTATGATGAAGGAAAAATAAAGTATGCTCAGAAACAGTGGATCAAATCAAATATTATAAGAAGATCTAAATTAACAGATGAAGAAAGGAGTGCTTATTATGAGTACAGGGATAGACACACTCACGAAAGAGAAAGTCAAATTAGACGAGCCAGGTCTGTATGATGTTATTTTTCTAAACGATGGCATCACGACTATGGAGTTTGTTATTAGAGTCTTGAAACAAATTTTTAACAAGAATCAAGAACAAGCAGAAAACATAACAAAAAAAATACACCAAGATGGACAAGGAATAGTTGGATCATATGTTCACGAAGTTGCTGAACAAAAAGGTATTGAAACAACACTTCTTGCTAGACAAGAAAACTTTCCATTGCAGGTAAAAGTAAAAAAACAATAATGGATCTAGCATACTACGTTACCCAGAATCAAGAGCTCATAGATGATATAAAATCTAGGACTCCTGGCCACGATGACGTAGATATGTACTACGGCACATTAGATTATGCCACTGCAAGGTTTCACACCATACTGATAAAAGTATCACAAGATAGGATACTAGAACAAATACACAGCAAAGATATATTAGAATGTTTCGATACCATACAGAATTTCTACAAGAATGTACAACGATACAGATTCTGGCCTAGGTTCACAAGATTTGTAACAAGAAGAATTATACATCGTATCGGAACAAAACGTATACCATCAATCAAAAGATTATTAAATAGACTTGAAAACAACAACAAGTTCTATCATCAGGGCGATGACACAGTATGATAAATTGGATATTTTGGGCAATACCTCCGCAACATGTTAGAAGATATTTTGTTATGTTGTGGCTAGTACTGTTCTTCCTACCAGGAATGCTACTAGGTGTGCGTCTTACTATATTTGGTTTATTAATAAACTATCTATGGTTTGATATTGTTTTTTATGGTTGGATAAAGTTTAAAGAGAAACTAGAAGGAGAATAGTAATGAAAGCAGTAGTATGGAGCAAACCGGCCTGTCCGTATTGTACAAAAGCAAAGAACTTGTTAAAAAACAAGGGTATCGAGTACGAAGAAAAAAACATAGCAGAAGGACATAATATACAAGACATGTTAGCCCTTGTGCCTAATGCTAGAACAATGCCACAGATTTGGATTGACGGAGAACATCTTGGCGGCTATTATGAACTAGAAAAAAAGTTAGATGAACTTCCTAATAACAACTAATGCAGATTACAAAAACGATTTTGATCTAAACGAAATAACACATAAAAATTTTAGAATATTTTTTGACGACAATTGGACCCGCGACAAAGATAGTATAACAAAAGGAACTGCAAATAATTATTGCACTGTTAAATTTGGCGATACTATCGAAATAACACACAACGAATTAAGAGACTTTCCGCTTTGGTACAACAATCATACTTGCAGTAATTTCACAAAACTAGAAAATTATGTTCCTGTCGACGGAATATTAAAACACGACGACCAATGGCATTTAACATACGAAGAAGATTTTTATGTAGAGCCAAAGTCATGTGGATGTGGTAGATCAACCACCGATAGATGTTGTGGGTGGCACGGGTATGACGACGAACCTTATGCTGTGGCTTTAATTAAAAAAGTATTAGTAGACAACACAAAAAAATTTCTCAAACAAAATACTTTAGATTTGATTGTGCCTAACAATAACGGACTTGATACGTTGTTGGTTAGAAGTGTATTAGATTATTTAAAAGTTAATTACACACTTTTTGATATTGAGAAGCAGGATTATAAAAAGTTACAAGGAGCCTTAGCATTAGACTATTATGGCTTTAATCAAATACAAGAATTAGATTCTCCAAAATGTGTAGTCACAGGATTTTATGGGGATGAATACATTTTAAGAAATCCTACCTATGTACAACACTTGTTAAAAAACAAAGGTATAGACATCTGTGAGATATTTGATGGTAAACCAAATTGCTATATGAGGTGGTATTTTGATCTAGCATATAGAGACAAATGTAAAAAAAGCAATCTAGTCGATAAGGATAGAGTAAAACAAATGATGTGCAATGACATACAAGTTTGGCACATTAACAACACCATGATTTTTACGCCTCTCAAAGATAAAAGACTTTTGAAACTTTTGGAATGCAATAGTAGAATAATAATCGATCAAGTAACTGATGGAAAATTATCAAAGTTGGTAATAGAACATTTAAATAAAGAGTTGTTACCTTTACTAAACAAAAGCAAAAACACTAATGACCCTCATTGGTTTGACAATTAAATGACAAGAAACGTTGACAAAAAACATAATAAAATATACAATTACACATAGGAGAAAAAATGATCAAAGAAGCATTAATAAAAAAACTTGAAGGCGAGATCGAAGTTGCTAAAGCAGACCTAAGAACATTTTTAGCAAACCCAATTGGTGTTGCTGAACACATAGACTACGTGATTACTGCTGAAAAGAAACTTGAAGCACTTGCTCACGCAGAAGATAAACTAGAATCGCTTACGAAGTTATAAAGTGACGTACACGGTCAACGACAAGTGCATCATGTGTAAGCACACAGACTGTGTTTCAGTATGTCCAGTTGACTGCTTCTATGAAGGTGAGAATATGCTTGTTATTAATCCAGACGAGTGTATTGATTGCGGAGTATGTGAACCAGAGTGTCCGGAGGACGCAATACTGCCAGACACAGATGAAGAAGGTGCAAAATGGGTAGAGTTTAATGGCAAGTGGTCACAAGAATGGGCGGTGCTCACAGAGAAGAAAGATCCGATGCCTGATTATGAAAAGCATTCGGGAGAACAAGGAAGATTAGAAAAGTATTTTAAAGACAAATGATTATAGATTGGGACATAAAAGAAATTAAAGAAGAGATCGATAAGATTGTGTGGGCGGCCAATGATCCTAAAATGGACGGCTTTACAACTTGGGGAGCCAAACAAGATTTATATAAGGTATTATGGTATGCTGAAGATCAATTAGAAAAGTTAAGCACTTATGAAGGGGAAGACAAATTTGTTAAAAAAAGAAAACAAAAAAGATTAATTAAGATGATCAAGGAAAGTCATGATAACAGATAAGATTAAAAACAGAGGCGAGGATATGTCTATATTAGAAGGTCATGATAGATTGCAGTATATCATCGACGAGGCTAAAAAAGTAGAACCTCTAGCACAAGAACACAAAACAGAAGAAAATAAAATACGTGGATGTATTTCAAATCTATGGGTAACAGGCAACGTGCAAGAAGACGGTACTATGCAGTATCAACACGATGCTGACTCACACATGACCAAAGGCACAGCAAAAGTTATCATTGACATAGTGAACGGTGAACACAAAAGTGAAGTGTCTCAGTTAACATTAGAAAGTTTTATGCCACTAGGCATACGAGAACTATTGACCATGCAACGACAAGTGGGATTTGCAAGTTTGATTGAAAGAATTATAAGGATAGCACATGATTGAAACACCGCCAGGTTGGTTACCAAACAATAGTGCAACTGTTGACCCACAACTTAATACTGATTTGAGTGATATCAAAGAACATCCACCTACACAGGAAGAGTACATGCCGACAATAGTTGAAAAACTAAAAGAATGTTATGATCCTGAGATCAGTGTGGACATCTATAATCTAGGTTTAATATATGATGTTAAGGTAACAGAAGACGGATGGGTTCATGTGCTGATGAGTCTAACAAGTGCATTTTGTCCAGCCGCAGATATGATTCCAAAAGATGTACAAATGAAAGTAGAGAGCATACCAAATCTCAAATGCAAAGTTAAAATAACAATGCAACCACAATGGGGCAGAGATATGATAAATCCAGAGATCCGTGAACTAATGGGATTGTAATGAAAGTAGAACTAGTTGATAAAATGGGCAATGATGTCAGTGTTGTGAATGCGGCAAGGGTAAGTTATTCCAAAGAAAGCAAAACATTCACACTCAAAGATGAAAAGTTAATCAAGTACCTAGCAGAACACGAACACTGGTCACCTTTTGCACACGCATCAATGCAATTTAGAATTAAGGCTCCTATATTTGTAGCAAGACAACTTGTTAAACATCAAGTGGGACTTGTATGGAATGAAGTTTCAAGACGTTATGTGGACTTTCCACCCGAGATATATAATCCAACAGCATGGAGAGGCCGTCCTGTAAATTCCAAACAGGGTTCAGATGGTGAAGTTGAACTAGGACCAACACTGGATCACAATCTAGAAATGACCATGCAGAGTTGTTTGATACTGTACAATGCCATGATAGAAAAAGGTGTTGCACCAGAACAGGCACGTATGGTGTTACCGCAGAGCATGATGACAGAATGGATATGGTCAGGCACAGTGTATGCCTTTGCAAGGGTGTGTAATCTTAGATGCAAACCAGACACCCAGAAGGAAACACAAGACGTAGCCAACGAGATAGATAAATTAGCAGACGAGGCTTTCCCTTACTGCTGGAAATATTTGAGAAAATGAAACTAGGAATTGTAGGACATGGATTTGTAGGCACAGCAGTGGATCACGGATTCACCAAAAATGTGCAAAAGTTCATAGTGGATCCCAAACACAACAGCACCAACACCATAGAGGATTTGATTGCATTCAAACCCGACGCAACATTCGTGGCAGTACCAACACCACAACTTGAATCAGGAGAGTGCAACACAGAGATACTAGAAGGTGTGATGCAACAGTTGAACAATTCAAAAGGATTGCTTGTGATTGTTAAGTCAACAGTGCCAGCATACAAGTTGCAAAGCATACGAGAACAGTGTGTGGATATTAGAATAGTTTACAATCCAGAGTTCCTCACAGAAAAAAATTACATAAACGATTTTGTTAATCCACCTATGCATGTATTTGGCGGAGTAAATGCAGACACAGATGCTGTGGAAAAATTATACAAGGAACACAGTGATTGCAAAGAATGTCCTGTGTACAAAACAGATATGGTCACTGCTAGTATGGTCAAGTATTGTATAAACTCATTCCTAGCAACCAAAGTCACATTCATGAACGAGATGTATGATGTGTTGAAAGCGGCCAAAGGCACAGACTGGCCAACATTTACAAAAATTATTGAAAACGATCCTCGTATAGGCAACACGCACATGAAGGTGCCTGGCAATGATGGACAGCGAGGATATGCTGGATCTTGCTTTCCTAAAGATACTAACGCATTGGCTTGGTTTGCAAGGGAGATACTAAACACACCGTTTACACAACTAGAAACCAGCATCAAAATCAACGATACTCTTAGAAAACGTAACCAATCATAACGGTTAAATAGTAATATGAAACCATGGTTTGAAAAAGAAATACTAGAGGGAGATGTAATTAAATTTCCTGAGCCTAAAGAAAAAGTCATACAGATGCCCAATATAGCATCATATCCAGACTTTTTAACAGGTGTGAAAGATCTACAAAACAGATTGAGCGATGGACAAATCAGCCAAGAATCACATGATAGATTATACGCAGAATTAATACAGAGATTCATGAAGAAAGAATCGTTTGAAAATCCATGGTTCTTGAGAGAATCTCCATCAAAAGAATTACTGCAAATGATCAAAGACAAATTAAATGATCCTGAGTTAGATGAGAAAGTATTACAAAAAGTATTAATGGCCCTCGAGGGTGGCGGATTAAAACAGAGAATACAAGGTGTTCTACAAAACGATCCTGATGCTAAAAAAGTATTAGCAAGTGTCACAGAACAAATTTTCAATGCAAAACCTACCACACAAGATATTGAAGCATTCATAACAGCATATCCAAAGGGACTTGTGAACATTCAAGCATTATTAGAGCCAGGTAAAAAAGATTGGTCACAGATATTCGTAGGATATCAACCTGACAACCATATGAGCAGAGTTGTTGAGAGGTTATACAAATTAAAGAACCAAGGTATTGGTCCTGCAGAAGTTTGTTTGTCAGTTTTAAGTCCGCAAATATTCCATAGCGGATCTAGACCAGGAGCAGGTGATATCTACATAGATGGTGCTGGACACTTTGAAATAAAAGCCAGTGTGGCTAAACCTGGTAGATTGTTTGATGGTAGAAAAGCCAAAGTAGACATGAACACAATACAGAATGTAAGGGATCAATTAAAGATTGAAAAAACAAGGGTAAATTTAAAAGACCTTATAGCGGCAAATCCAAAACAAGAACAAGTGGTTGCATTGGCCAAATCAATATTTAGGCACGTAGGAGATAATGTGGCTGGTTTTGTAAATGCCATAATGAAAAAAGATGAAGCATCTGCAAAACTTGAACACACAAAATTAGCATACACGAATTATCAAACAATGTCAGCCGCAGGCGAAGACAAGTTTGTTGGTATAATTTTTATGAGTTTAAATGGCAAGTGGTCAAATGTTATAAGAAACATAGACGAATTAGTACAAAATCTTGCAGTAGGAACAATTTACGTTGCATCTCCGGACCAAGCAGATTTATTTCCACAGACAACATTTAAGTTTTAATCAATACACACAATTCACACAACACATACAAATAAGTATTAGTATGATAGACACACAGGGCAAGTTACTCGTAGCACCACCTAGTATGCCAGATCCTAGGTTTGCCAAAACAGTTGTGTACATTTGGAGACATGATGTTTCCGGAGCCGCAGGTGTTATCATAAACAAGAGATGTGAAAAACCAACATTCAAACACGTGTGTGAAGAAAGCAAACTACCTAGAAAAGAAACTTCAAACCCGCCTGTGCATTACGGCGGACCCATACTCAACAACATAGTGGGTGTGTTGCACAGCACTGATTTTGTATTGCCCAGTACCAACACATTAACAGCAATGGGCAACGATGGTCCAATTGGATTTACTCTGGATCGTAAAATGCTAGAAATAATAGCACAAGGTCAAGGACCACTTAATAGACTTGTCACGTTGGGCATGGCCAATTGGGAAACAGGACAACTGGAAGAAGAACTAGAACATCCACGTAACCCTGCCATGAGTTGGCTCGTGTTGGACTACGATGAAAAGATTGTGTTTGGACAACTGGCGGAAGACAAGCCAGATGAGATATGGGAAGAATGCGTTTCCAAAGCAGTTAGAAACAAAACACAAGAAATAACAGCAAAAGTTTTTAAAGATTAATCAGTAGCACCATTATAGATATCAGGACAATTACTGACCATCATATGCCATAATCCGTCATAATCCCATTTGAAGTTGTGTACTTCTATCAGATATTTCTGTTGTAGTGGCCATGACATCTTTTCCATTTCCATATTGCATTGGAATTGTATATTGTTCATGTCCTGCACATAGTGAACCAACTCGTGTAGCAGTATGGATAGATCCCATGGATTACGCCTATCCCACGTGTCTTTGAGTATTATTACATCTTGTTCGAGATTGTAAAATCCGTGCAGTTCTCCCACAGGTTCTTGCCCTTTGTAATACACTTTATTCATTTCCTGCTCATTCATAAAGATCACAGTAGGAGCG
>Ga0228615_1000671_pt1 | contig 18260 bp, 19 predicted proteins | sample 16DmetaG_FD_190530 | JGI IMG/M metagenome (GOLD analysis project Ga0228615, IMG submission 190530) | Seawater microbial communities from Monterey Bay, California, United States - 16D | ecosystem: Environmental > Aquatic > Marine > Coastal | place: USA: California | collected 2016-10-17
TGCGCTGCTGACTGTGCTCATTGGCTTGCCTATCGCTTGGTGCTTAGGGCGGTATCAATGGGAAAACGCTCGCATCCTAAGGGCTCTTTTTTCGGTCCCCTTTGTCATGCCCGCAATTGTTGCTGCAATGGGGTTTTTACTGCTCACCAACAGTGAAAGCGGTTTATTCCAGATAGGAATTGATTTACGGACAGAAACAGGTGTCATCGGGGATTTTGCACGCCTGACTGGGTGGGATCACCCCGGGCATTTCATCGCCCTCGTGTTTGCCCATGCTTGGTTCAACCTCTCCCTAATGATTCGATTTGTTGAACCGACATTGGCTCGTCTGAATCCTGCATGGGAAGAGCAATTGTCGCTGCTTGGCCAAGGCAAAACTCGATTCGACAGGGTGCGACACTTATGGTGGCCGGTGTTGGGGCCCGCTGTTCTTTGTGCTGCGTCATTGAGTTTCCTGTTTTCATTCACCTCATTTGCACTCGTAAAATGGCTTTCACCGTTCAACAACACCTTGGAATCACTCATGGCAACCTACGGTGGATCTGCGGGCATTGAGGACTATCGAGTGGACACCAGTGAAATTGTGATGTCGGCATCGATGGTTCAATTTTTGATCTTGCTTTTCGCGCTTTACATGACTTCGACCATGCAGCAACGACACTCCACCCGTTTCTCCTTGGTTTCGGAAGGGAACGCTAAATCACAAAGAGGCCCTCCTAGAATGGGTGCTAAAATCATCGTTTACGCAGGCGTTGTCTTTGCCATAGCACCGCTGTGTACAGCATTGATTGCATCGTTCAAAGTTCGCAAGGGAAATTTCAGTTCAGGATTCTCCTATGAGTGGAGCCTCGACGGTTGGAGCGCTGCTTGGAGCGGAGATTTAGCCACGATGGGCATCGGTGACGCACTCGCAAATTCTCTTCTCTATGCTTTGTGCACGCTATGTGTTGCTTTACCGACAGGCTGGTTTTTGGCGTCCACGATTCATGCCCTCGAAAAGGAAAAGAGGTTCAAAACTGCCAAAGCACTGGATGTTCTCACGCTATTACCATTAGCAGTGTCAGCAGTTATGGTTGGCTTGGGGGTTCTTCTTGGCGTCCTCAAGTTGATGCCTGAACTCTTCCAATGGAGTTACCTTCCGGTGGTGCCCCACGTCATCCTCACCACCCCTTTTGTGGTCAGAGTAATGCTTCCAGCTATGCGTTCTGTTGAACCAAAATGGATTGAACAAGCCCAGGTGTTGAACCTCAATCGATTCCAAACATGGTACCATGGTCACTTTTCCTTTGTGCGTGGACCTGCGGTCGTTGCTTCCTCGCTTACCCTCGCCTTTTCCTTGGGAGAATTTGGGGCATCATGGTTGCTTGTTCGGGCGGGATCTTGGGACACCTTGTCTGTTGTCGTTGATCAGTTGATGTCACGACCAAAATTCGATCCGCTCGTCCAGCCTGCAGCCATGGCTGCAGCAACGATGCTTATGGCAATCACATTTCTTTTGTTTTTCGTGGCTGAGCGGTTCAGGCATGAAGGTGAAGGAGGGGGCTTTTGAATGGAGAAAGAATTCGTGCTTAAAATTGAACATAGTTCCAAGCATTTCGATGCAGTCAAGGTCTTCGAAGGATTATCTCTTCAACTCAAGGCCAACGAAATTGTTGCCATTTTGGGACCGAGTGGCTGTGGAAAATCCACGCTTCTCAGATGCATTGTAGGCTTAGAGAAAGCAGACAGTGGGACAATTCTAATCGCCCACCACCGTGGCACCGAATCGATAGGTTACTTGTTTCAAAACCCGATTCTGTATCCACACCTCAACACAGCCGGAAACATCGCCCTTGGCTTTAGTGAACGACTCACCAAGCAGGAAAAAAAGGCTCGAATTGAACAAGAATTGATTTCCGTGGAGTTAGGTGGTTTCGAAACGCGAGCGGTTGAATCCCTTTCGGGAGGAGAAGCACAACGTGTTGCCTTGGTTCGGGCGTTGTTAGGTGATCCAAAGGTCCTCTTGTTGGATGAGCCTTTTTCTGCTTTGGATTTGGAAACTCGACGATCATTAGCGGTTAAAACGCGTCAATGGCTCAAACAACGTTCAATTGCATCAATACATGTGACTCATGATCCAGAAGAGGCTGAACTCATTGCGGATCGAGTCATCACATGGGACTCCATGATTGCAGCAAATGAAGAGGAATGAGTGGGACCCCTGAGGTGCCCAAGCCTTTGCATCATATACTTGCTCAACAGAGTACAATATGGTATTGAACATGGTCGTCACTCCGATTGATGCACTCCCTTATCTCCGAGGGTTACAGGCAGTGTTAGCAGGATATGAGGGGTACACGAAAGGAAAACGTAGGGCGGCGGACAAAGCGGTTAGGAATGAACTGATTCGCGCTGCTCTGCGAACTCGCAACCACATGACAAACCTCCACGACGCTGCTGCCACAGCCTCTCGGATTGAATTGGCAATCGCCGCTAAACGATGCTGCTCCGCCCTTGATGTGTTCATTGACGATGTATCCAAAGCCTCATCCGGGCTTTCGCGCTCCTTCTTCTCAGGTCAACGGATTCTGAGGAACAGCGATCTCAAGCGTTTAATCCACCACGACCATCAAGTGATCACAATGGTGACCAAAGCGACCAACATAGCCAATGCAGCCGAACGCGAGTATGCACACCAAGGTCCATCCGATGAGGTCGAGAGTCTGATTCTGCGCTGCCAACAGATGGTCACAAGTTCTGGTGGTCTTTTCTCAGAACGGACCATGATTCTCGACGGATTAAGACAAAAAAAGAGGAGGAAATAAAAATGGCCCACGCATACAAATGGAGAACATCGCCCGAAATTTTAGCACGACTGATCGATGGTAATGACATCAAAACCTGGCGGTCTCGACAGGTCACTCTGAAACCAAATGAAGCCTGTACGTTCATCGTCAATGGTCAGTTGAGTCCAATTTTCTCCGACCAAAGCATCCCTCAAATTGGAGGCGGGTTTCCTCGCTACCTCGCCTCGCTAATCAAAGCCACAGCAGCCGAACGACATGTCCTGTTCGGAATGACAGGTCGTTTTGACTTGGCGGTGCCGTATCAGGTGATGAACGAAGATGGAGAAGAATTTCGTGGCCATGTCCGTCTTCGGCTACAGTTGCTGAAAGAGGATCTGCCAAAGATGTTGAATTATTTCGCCAACCACGCACCCACCATCACGCGTAAGGATGTGGCGCACCTTCTCCAAGAGCACCTTCATCACCGGCTCGTCGCACCGGCATACGCCATCAGCAATGACAATGAATCCCTACGAGATGAGTCATTTCAATCAACATTCGCGATGAGGGCCGAGGTTCTCTTGCGCCCCCACCTCGCAGCCTTAGGGCTGACATTCCACAACGCATACCTCGTCACTGACGTGACTTCGTCCGAACGCCTCGCTGCTCATCACCATGTGACACGGCAAAACCTCAGCTATGAGCGAGTGAACGCTAAAGCAACTCAAGAAGCGATTGAGATGCGCCAAGCAAACGCTTTGCAAACAATCGAATGTGAAATTGAAGTAGCACGTGCTAAAATTCGAGGCGATCAAACCCTTGAGGCAGAGGCGGAATTGAAGCAGTTGCGGACCCTTGAGGCTTTATTGAGAAGTGAGGATGAACGATCTCAGCGTCTTGCAATGGAAAGCGAACGCCAAAAGCAAGTGCGAATGGAACAAGCCATTGAGATGTTCAAATCAGTTCAATCTGCAAAACGACAACGAGAAACTGTAAATTGATTTGATTAGACGGCGCTATATTTACACCACAAAGCAAACCTCATGGGTCCATGAAGGCCCTTGGTAGTGATCCATGGTGGTTTTGGAAGCACCATTGGGCCAAGCGTTCTACATGGGGAAACCGAAGACTCACCATCCTAATCATTCTGATGATGGGTGTGTTCAACGCCATACCCTACACGTCAATCAACCACCTCTCCAACTTTTTGCAGAGGACTGCCTTTGATCCAGAAATCGCTTTTGATACAAATTTGACCTTCATTCCATGGATGTTCATCCCTTACATCACGCTCTACTTTTACTATCCAGCCGCTGCTTTTCTAGGCAACAAAGATGACAACATGTGGCGCCAGAACATCATTTTCCATCAAATGATGACCATCAGTTGCTGGTTTGTCTTTGCTGTTTTCCTCCTGTTCCCGGTGGAAATCGACTTGCGAGGTCCAATTCAAGACCAACTTCAAGATGGAGATTTTTGGCATCCATTCTACGTGTTCATGCACTCGATCGACACCCCTTGGAATTCATGGCCTTCACTCCATGTTGTCCAGAGCACACAAGTCGTGCTCATCCTCCGCTATTGGTATCCCTCTGATACACCGAAAGTGAAAGTGGCACAAGGCATTCTTCTCTTCGCTTGGGCTATGCTGATTTTGTCCACCATGTTCACCAAGCAACACTACCTATGGGATGTGGTGACAGGCTTGCTCTACGCCTACCTGATGTGGAAGTTCTGGATGAAGCCAGTGCTCGACAGGGTTGCAACGGATGAGTATGCAGCCCACTTCGATGCTGCAATGGAAATTGAATCAACCAAAGATTAGGGTGACAATCGGAGAATTCGTGAGGTACAAGGTGAGGCTAATACCAGCCATAATCATCATCCAAGACCCGACCATTTTGATCATGCCTGTCGAGCGGCGAAGGAAATTAATCATCACTTGCCGTCCCATGCCTACCGTGACAGTGACGAAAATCATGAGCACCAACAAGCCAAGCATCAAACCGCCAATTCCAACACCAATCGCTGTTCGGCCAAGCGTGCTCAGGTAGAGAACGAAAGGCAGGACGGCTGCTGCGGTACAATCGATGGATGCCGCAGCGTATCCAAATCCATAGAGATACATGTTTCGCCGCGGAGTGAAGGTTTCGTCGGCTTCTGTTGTGCTGTATTTACGAACGAAACGATCAACAAAGCCCATCAGTTTGGATGTGATTCCAATCAACATCATGCACCCCAAGACGATCAAGAGCACAGCAATGAAGATTGCAATCCAATGGATCAATCCTGAGGCAGCAAAGGCTTCACCCATGACAATGGCGATGATTCCGATAATACCAAAGAAAGTCCACATGCCAACACCTGAAAGCAAACCGATGACCCATGAAGATGGCATCTTGGTTTTCAGTTTCCCTTCAGCGATCAGTTCATCTTCTCGGGCTCCTAATGAGAGGTAATATGAGATGAAGCCTGGCAAGACTGGGAAGGCACATGGAGAGAAGTACACGAGAATAGAAAGCACCATGCCGAGCACGAAGACTGCCACATAGGAGGTCCCGGGTTCTTCCCAAGCAATGCGTGAATCCATGGTGTCTTGGACGGTTCCAGTGAGCGCCTTTTCGAGGGTCCCATCAAATTTCGACCATTTGTCTTTAGGGGTGCCTGTGGCTTCTTTTGCGATGATATAGCCTTCGGAATCAAGCACCATTACAATTGGAATTTGTCCTGTACCCCCTGTAGTAAAGAGTCGCACTGGATCAGTTGTTGAATTGTTTGCGATTTGTGCGGCGTTGGTGCTGCCAAAACCGGTTGGATAGGCTGGAACGTGATAGGCTCCCGAAGTTTCGTTCAGGTACTCAATCGATTCATCGTACCATGCACCATAACCAAAGATCTTGAGTGATTTTCCTGATGAGTTGGCCATTTCCATCCAATCATCCATATTCTCCTCAATGTGATCTTGCACCTTGTGGCAGTTGCTGCAATCGTGAGCCATGAAATCAAGGATAATGATATCACCTCGGTGGTCGCTAAGATTGAACCAACCAGTTTCGTTTGTCACACCTGATTCGATTCCGGTTCGATTGAGGGATTCGAAAACCAAGTTGGGAATTGGAATCGGATCCGCATCAGAGGCGAACACTTCGTCCATGCTGTCAAACATGGAGAGGGCCGCGAAGGAAATGGAAACAAACATCAAGGCTGCGATTCCAAAAGCCTTCCAAGTCTCTGCCTGCTTGAAAACAGAGAAATCTGCTTGGTCCAAGAGGCCCATGTTCCAATGAAAGGCTGTGTTCTATTGAAGATGATGGATAAATGTCATGAAAAATTGACCAAGACTACAAAACTACAGTTTCAACAAGAAATTCAATCTGCATCAATGTGCCTGCGTCAATGAACAAAGCAAATCCAACTCTCCTGTTCATGACTGGTGCAATTCGGCCTCAAATGTCGAATGGTGGGCTCGGCCGGAATTGAACCGGCGTCAATGAACAAAGCAAATCCAACTCTCCTGTTCATGACTGGTGCAATTCGGCCTCAAATGTCGAATGGTGGGCTCGGCCGGAATTGAACCGGCGATCTTCGCCATGTGAAGGCGACGTCATAACCCCTAGACCACGAGCCCTAAGGTAGCCTGTCCTAAAGCACCGATGATATAAGCCTCGCCGTTGGCTTGCTTGGACCCTCTTCAGCGATGGTCGTTGAGATGAACCATGCCAACTTCGAGTCGGTCGTGTGTTGGATGCACCTCCACCAACAAAACGGGCACGGAGAGCATGGGTGCCAACTCTTCGGCCAACGAGAGAGGAACCTCGATGCGTTCGAATTGAGCATCATAGCGAATCCAACCGTCTAAAATATTCAATGCCTTTTTCAATTCTGCAACATCATCTTGAGCGTCATCAAGCATGGTTGGAATCGCTCCAAACAGGATGGTGTCGTCTTCACTCAACACTTCATATGGACGGAGAGTTGCTTGACCTCTTCGCCGGAACCGTGCCCTCAATTGACCTGCATCTTTGTAGCGAGCAGAACAAAACTTGAGGTGGAAATCAAGGGGTTGTGCTGCATCTTTGAGTCGTAAAGCCAAATCGGCAGAACCTTCCGCTGCGGCAGTGATACCGCCGCTAAGATTGAAACCGCGAACATCCATGTTGTCTTGGTTTCCAACTGTGATTTCGAGTTCGTTGAGGTTGAGGAATGAAACTGGGGAATCGTGCAATTGATTGAGCAAGGCAAACAACTGTTGCTCTTTGTCTGGCTCACACGGCAACTCGACACCCACCTCGATCCCAGCATAAACACATGCCTGCATCACTGCAAGATATTTGTCAATCGTTCCATCAAGCAGGTGGAATCGAATTTCATCAAGACCAGCATCACCAAAACGTGATGCATGTTCGATTTGGAATGGAATTGAGGTGTAAAGGTGAATGTGATGTTCCTCGCCAAAGGCTGTTTTGAGTTGCTTGACAGCTTCCAAAGACCGCTCTAAATCCAACATAGGATCGCCACCGGTGATTCCGGTTCCTGTTGCCCTCATTGCATGGCCTTCCTCGATCACTTCATCCCATGTAGAGCAGCGACGTTCGTTGGCAAACATGTCGGGTGATTCACGACGGTTATCCGAAAGAGGGCAGTAATCGCAGCCCCAATGGCATTTCCCTGTTACGAAGAGGACAAGTTTACTTCCCATTTGACATTGCACACAGCCCTCCGCCTCCCCCTCTTCAGCAGGGAGAATTTCGGTCGCCATTGGTAGCAAGGTTGCCATAGAACTCAACCCGTCCTACTAGCGATGTGGTTTCAAACCGTCGCTGATTCTTGGATGATAATCAGTCATCAGCACGGGCGAGAAGCCAGCGGTGGAACCGTCGGTCAGTGGTCAACTCAGGGTGAAAAGTCAGGGCCATACGAGCACCATCAAGCACACCCACAACTTCTGTGTCCAGATGAACAATTGCTTCACATTGGACTGAAGATGATTCAAAGCGAGGAGCTCGGATGAACACGCCATGGAATGCTTCGCCTTGGCTCGGGCCATCGATTGGACTCACCGGAAGTGGGCGATGATTGAAGCGATCTGCTTGAGCCACATGCGGTTCGGAAACTGATCCATCTGGCACTGTAAGATCAACTGAGAGCAAGGCCTCAAACGATTGGCGTTGGCGACCCCACGCATTTCGAGAAACACTTGTCGCAATGTAGGGTTCCTTTTCGCCACCCGGCGATGCTAGAAGGATGGCACCAGCGCAGGTTCCGAGGACTGGGCGATTTGGGTGTTGATCCATCCACGTAAACAAAGCTGGGAGTAAAGCCTCGCTCTCACTGGCTTTCCTCATTGCGGTCGATTCCCCACCCGGCAATACGAGGGCGTCTAAATTCCCGTCCACTTGGTCTCCTCGCCTCAGTTCTACAACTTCAACTGTGACTCCCAATTCCAAAGCCGCACCATGCAGCGCTTCGATGTGTTCATGGCGGGCGCCTTGCAGCATAGCCAAGCCTACACGCACCATAGTGCAACCAAACGGACCCACCCTAAGAGGGCAACGGATTCTCATTCCATCGCAATTGATGAGGAGGTGCGGAGGTGGGGAAGGTAGTGTGTTGAAAAACCTCCGAGCAGTGCAACGACCAATGGGGTACGACGAAGATTGCTTTCTTGTACCCGGCCCGGTGCGTATGGGTCAGCCATGCTTAGATGCAATGGGAACCCCTGTGATGACAGCAAGAGGTGCAGAGTTTCGAGACGAAATGGCGAAACTGAATTCTGGTCTGCGCTATGCGTTCAACCTCAGTCCTTCTTCACCCGTTCGTAAATCACAATCTTGGGAAGGTGAAGATGGCTACAAGGTGATTGTCGTTTCAGGAAGCGGCACAGCTGCCATGGAAATGGTCATAGCGAATCGGTTCCGAACGAACGACCTCGTCCTCGTCCCAACCAATGGAAAGTTTGGGGAACGTGTTGCGGAAATTTGTAAACGATTCTGCAATGTCAAACATCTCAAGGGCGAATGGGGAAGGGCATTCGATCTCGGAGAAGTCGAACGCCAACTTGAGCGTAAGTGCTACGAGGCAGTTCTCATTTGCCACAATGAAACGAGCACTGGAATCACTCAGGATGCCGAATCAATCGCTGAAATGTGCACACGGCATGAAACTCCATTCATTCTTGACGGTATCACCTCCGTTGGAGGCATGCCGGTTCATCCCTTAGAGTGGAACGCTGAAGCCGTTGTCATGGGTGCACAGAAATGCACAGCAGGTCCATCAGGAATTGCTGCAGTGGCCATCAATCAAAACTTTGTCGAACGGGTGGAAACCATTCGAAAACAAGGCGATACGAATCCATTGTATTACTTCGACATGATTCCCGCCCTGAAAAAGGGAGATGACGATCAAACGCCATGGACTCCAGCAATCAACCTCGTCATGGGCTGGAGTGCTGCTCTAGAGGGTCTGCAGGAGGAAACGAATGAAGCAAGATGGAATCGATGCGCCCACATGGCCAAAGGGGTTCGGTCGTTGTTCACCGACCTTGGCTTCGAACTCCTCGCCGATGCTTCCGGTCGAAGCGCTTCTGTGACGGCCATCATGTATCCAGAGGGGATTGATGACACCTGGCGGACGCGTCTCAAAGACGAGTTCAACACTCAAGTGATTGGCGCGCAAGACCACTTGAAGGGGAAAATGTTCAGGGTTGGTTCGATGGGGGAAACACCCGTCGAAGAGATGGTTGAAGGCTGCGTCAGAATGCTCGAATGCTTCCGGGCCTGCGGTCATGAACTTCCAGCAGTGGATGTCGCCGCCTACTTCTGAGGGTTCGAGATGGCTAGAGCAATCGTTCTTGGTCGGTTTCAACCCTTTCACAATGGACATGCATTCCTCGTCAAGAAAGCAGCCGAACTTTACCCAAATGAACCCGTTATGGTTGCCATTGGATCTGCACAAGCTGAATGGGAACCAAACAATCCATGGTCTGCTCAAGACAGGGAATCTATGATTCGAGCCTGGGCCGACTCAGTGAAGTTCGAAGTGCTACTATGCACCATCGAAGACATCAATGATCCTCCAAATTGGGTTGATCACGCTCGTCAACACCACGGTGAAGGCACGTTGGTTACCTCTGACGCAGCAACCTCGGCCCTTTACGGGGAAGCGAATTTCCCAGTTCATAATGTGGATTTGAACGAACGGGAACGCTTGGAAGGCTGGAGGGTTCGTCAAACTGCAAAAATGCTCTCAACTGTGTACGATGACGATGCTGTTGTTGAGGTCCTATGTGCGAGCGTTCCGAGGGAAGTGGTCGATTGGTTGATCAGCAACGATGCGCTATTCCGACTCTCGACGTTTGAGACGGGCGTCCATGCTGGATGATCACTTTTTACCAAAGAATTTCTTTTTAGCATCCTTTTTGATTTGTTCTTTGACAACATCTCGGACTTTTGCCTCGGCCTTTGCTTTGACAGATTCTGAAAGTGCACTGACTTTTTTCTTTGCTGCATCCTTGAGCGGTTTGGTGGCTTCATCAACGACGTTTCGTTTGATGCTACCTGCGGCTTCTTTTGCTGCAGTTTTGGCCGCTTTGCTTGCGGCGCCTGCTGCTTTCCCTGCTAATTTCTTGACCATGATGAACGATTCACACCATCGCTGATGAAGGTTTGGTCCTCAATCTTCGGAGGCCACAACAACCCGTGCAGCAGTAAGGACCCGTTGTTTGTACATGTAGCCAGCCTCGAGAACATCCACCACATGACCTGCCTCAAACGCCTCCGATGCTGGAATCGTGGTGATTGCCTCCATCTTTGCTGGATCAAATTTTTGCCCTTTGGCTTCAATCGCCAAGACACCGTCTGCTTGGAGTTCATGCCACATTTTATTTCTCGTCAAACGCAACCCTTGGGCTAAGATGCCTTCATCGTCTTCTCCAACGTTGGCAAGCGCCCGGTCGACATCGCTCAAAACAGTCAACATCCGGCGGGCAAGACCCATGCCACTGTATTGGATGAGTTCTGCTTTCTCCGCCATGAAGCGCTTTCGTACATTCTGTATTTCTGCGTCCTTGTATGCGATTTCTTTCTCAGCAGTTTCTGCCCGAGCAAGGGCGACGTCCAAGGGGTCCTCAATTTCGATTTCAACCTCCTCCGCAAGGTCCATCGTTTCCATGCCTTCTTCGATGATTGGAACTTCGTCATCCACAACATCGTCTTCGCTCATGCACCGACCGTGCATCAAGTGGTCTTTGAACCCCTCGTTCAGGCTTGTAGAAACGCTTCAAGGTTCCACGGGCCATGGCCCCATTCCTTGGCAGGCAGGTGTTCACGCCCGATGATTCCGACAAGGGCAGGCTCTCCAAGCCAGCGGGTGATGGCGTGAACCAGTGTTCGACTTGCACGATTATGCGCTTCATAGGTTGGAACAATCTTAGGATCCTCTTTCTCATCAAGAGTTTCACCGAGTTCCTTTCTTCGATCCATCCAATCAAGACAAACCGATTCAGCGAACTCATCTTCGGGAAGGCCCGCGAGGCGGCGAGTTGTTTCATTCCAGGTGTCTTCGCTGTACAATGCGTCAACATGAGGCACTGGTTTACCTGTGGCAACATCGAGATAGAGGAAGGCCCGGCCTTCCCATACCTCCCATGAACCAGGACTCGCATAATGCATGAGATGGAGCAGTCCAGTCGCTCCGTCACGAAGACTTGAGAAGGCCTCAAGGATGGTTGGATCCCCTTCGACGGTACAGGAATCCATCCAATCGAGGAGTTCTGCTTCAGCATCGATGTCAAAAGGTCGTTTTAATCTTGAATCAGCCGGCGGTCGGATGTGGCGAAATTCTCCTTTCTCCATTCCGGAATAGAGGGCTTGCCATGACAAATCTACGAGCGTTTGCAACGCAGGACGATTCACCAAAAGAAGCACCAACTCAAGGCCCATGCTCTCCTCCAAACCCTCGACCCGTTTGATGCCATCGGCTTTTGAGGAGTGGAAACAAACTCCTTTCGCTTTTTTGAACAGGCAACAGCATTGAAGAATGCGCGCCGCGCCGTTGCGTTTGGAGGGTGTTGTTGTGGCCACGATTAAGGAGCAAATCGATTTGATTCGCGCCGAGATCGACAAGACCCAAAAAAACAAGGCTACCAACGCCCACATAGGCAAACTGAAGGCGAAAATCGCACAGTTGAAAATCAAAGAAGAAAAAGCCCACGCTCACTCCAAAGCCAGCGGTGGTGGCAAAGGGTTTGAAGTGAAGAAATCTGGTGATGCAACCGTTGCTCTGGTCGGTTTCCCATCGGTTGGTAAATCCACCCTGATCTCTCAGGTGACCGATGCTCACTCAGAAGCAGCTGGATATGCGTTTACAACACTCACTTGTATTCCTGGTGTCATGGAGCATCGCGGTGCAAAAATTCAGATTTTGGATTTACCAGGATTGATCAAAGGTGCTGCAGAAGGAAAGGGTCGTGGTCGAGAAATCCTCAACGTGATTCGTAGCGCAGACATGGTGCTCTACATTGTCGACCCGTTCCAAGACGCTCACTTCAATGTCCTTCACAGAGAATTACACAACGCTGGGTTGAGGTTGAATGAGACTCGCCCCCCAGTGTTTATCAAACGAACAGAGAGAGGTGGTATTGATGTTCGAACAACCGTAGAACAAACTCACCTCACCAACGAAGAGATGGGCGAAATTATTCGCTCGTTCGGCTTTACTTCTGCGATTGTGACCTTGCGAAACGACACCACTGCCGAGCAAATTGTTGACTGCTTGGCTCAAAATCGGATTTATGAAAAAGCAGTAATTGCCATCAATAAAATTGACATCGCTACCGAAGAGGAATTGGTGCACGCTCGTTCCAATCTTCCGGAGGATTGGCCAGTGATGCGAATTTCTGCATTCAAGGGTATTGGATTGGATGAACTCAAGGATTTCATCTACGACAACTTAGGATTCATGAGGGTGTTTTTGAAGCCTCAAGGGAAAGAGGCTGATTTGGATGAGCCCCTGATCGTGAAAGACGATTCAACCGTCGAACACATCTGCAACCAACTGCACAGGGATTTCGTGAGGAAATTTAGATACGCTCGAGTCAAGGGTCCGAGTGCTAAATTCGATTGGCAACGTGTTGGACTCGACCACCTGCTCAAAGATGGTGATTTGCTCACCATTGTTGTGAAGCGGTGAACTCAATCCCAAATGCCCATGTCCATTCGGGCGTCTTCAGTGGCGTGGATTTTTGGGTCCCAACGTGGTGACCAGACGAGATTGATGTGAACTGAATTGAGTCCTTCAGTTCGAAGTGCGGCCCGGTGAGTTGCAGCCATGATTTCTGGAGCTGCTGGGCAACCTGGAGAAGTGAGTGTGAGATCGATTTCAGCATGAACGCCCTCATCTTTAGATTCGAAACGGACATCGTAAACCAGACCTAATTCGACAATTGAAAGTTCCAATTCGGGGTCTTCAACTTCGTCTAAATGGTGCATAACTTCTTCTTTTTCGACCATCATTATGCCTCCAAACCACGGATTTCTAGCATGACCTTATCGAACATGTTTCTAAACCCATTGGAACGACTTGGCGAGAGGGAGTTCAAAACCCCCATTTCCTGAGCAAAGTCAGGGGAAAGCAACAATGCTTGGGCAGGGGCACTGCCGTTAATCGCAATCGTAAGAATACCCATAAGACCCTGAACCAGTTGTGAATCCGCACCACCAGAGATCAATACTTTTCCTTCTTGGAGAACAACATAAACATGGGCTTCTGATTGACAACCGAGGATCCGTGTGGTGTCGCTCCATGAATCAACCGGGAGGACAACGACTTCATCCGCCATTTCAAAGACCATTTCTAACCGTTCCATCTGGTCTTCAACGTCTTGGAATTCTTCGATTAACTCAACCAGTTGTGTTGGGTATGTCATGCAAACCGCTCCAAAATCTTCTTGACTTGAGCGACAAAGGATTTCGCTTCGTCCATGGTGTTGTAAAAGTAAAATGATGCCCTTACGGTGCTTGAGATTCCGAGTCGAGTCAGCAGTGGTTGAGCGCAGTGATGGCCCGTGCGAACTGCGAATCCTACCGCATCAAGCAAATGGGCAAGGTCTTCGCTGTGAAGAGTAGGGTGCAAAAAAGAAACAACTGCACTGTCTTGATCGTCGTGGCGACCGTAAACCGTCATCCCGAGCGAGCGCAGTTCCTTGGCCGTGTACCTCGCTATTTCGAGCAGGCGCTTGTGTTCATGTTTTAGGTCCAATTGTGCCATCCATCCAAACGCTGCATCCCAACCGATCGCTTCTGCGATTCTGGGTGTTCCGGCTTCGAATTTATGTTCATTCGTTTGGTAGGTCGAACCCTCGATGGTCACCGTCTGAATCATATCTCCACCGCCCATGAAGGGTTCCATCTCCTCGAAGACATCTGGTCGGACCAAAAGGGCTCCAATTCCGGTAGGACCACACATTTTGTGGGCGGAAAAGGCCATGAAGTCAGGGCCAAATTCATCAAAATCAATGCGATCATGAGGAACACCCTGAGCGGCATCGATGAGGACCTTGGCTCCAGCATCGTGTGCGAGTTGAATGATGGTTTCGAGTGGGTTTCGAACCCCCAAAACGTTCGATGTATGAACAACACAGACCAACTTCGCCCCTTCGAGCGATGCTTCGTAGACTTCCATGTCCAATGAATAATCATCCAACACGGGAACATAGCGAATTTCCACGCCTCGTTCTTCGGCTAACATTTGCCAAGGAACGATATCTGAATGATGTTCCATTTCCGTCAGTACAATGGCGTCGTCCTTGGTGAGGTTGGCTCGACCCCATGCGTGCGCAACCAAGTTGATCGCCTCTGTTGTGCCGCTTGTGAGAATGGCGCGCTCAGCATTGAACCATGTCTTTAGCCTGGTACGGCAGCCTTCGTAGCCATCGGTTGCTTCTCCAGCTAAGGTGTGCACTGCTCTGTGGACATTGGCGTTTGATTGGGTGTAGTAATCGTTCATCGCATCAATGACAACTTGAGGTTTTTGAGTTGTTGCAGCATTGTCGAGGTAGACCAACGGGTGGCCATGGACCTGACGTTGAAGAATTGGAAAGTCATCCCGTAAAGCCATGCAATCACCGCTTAAGTTCACATTCAAGGTGCACCGTCAACCGTGTGCGTACCTGTTCGGTCAAGGCGTCATTCTTTAGATTGGAAAACGCGTCAATAAGGAAACCGTTGACAATCATTGATTCTGATTCTTCAAGGCTGAGACCACGAGACATCAGATAATGCAGTTGAGAAGGGTTGATCGGGGCGCTGGCGGCCCCGTGTGCAGCAGAGACATCATCTGCCAAAACTTCGAGTTCCGGAATGGCTTCGGCTCGGGCTTTTTCTGAGAGCAAGAGATTCCGAAACACCTGTCCAGCATCTGAACCGTCAGCACCCTCCGCAATGGTCAACAAACCTGTGGCGACGAAGTGGCTGCTTCCTGAGCAAGCGGCGTTGGTTACCAAATCAGAGTCTGTATGTCCGTGGAGGTGGTGGATTTCGATGTGATGATCGTCATGTCGAGTACCTTGGCCATGTGCGGTCACGGCTTGGCGAATTGATGAGCCAGTACCGTTGAGGGTGGTGCGCAAATCAGATTTGCATTTGAAGCCACCAACAGAAAGGGTAGCGCTTTCAAACGAAGCATCCCGCTCAACAATCCAGTCATCGCATCGCAGGAGTTTGGTGTTAGCATCGAGTTCGTTGATGAATCCAAAGCCAAGATTTGCATTTGGATGCACCGTGCCCGTGATGTGAAGGCCACACCATCCAGATTCTCCAGTCAAGTGAACCAGAACGGTTGCGTCACCTTTGACTGTGAGGTCAAGATGGCCAACTGCAACGTGGCCAGAGGCTCGAGCGTGAACATGAACCGTTTCGCCAGTGCCGTTAATGGTCAACCGTTGTGAAGAGCCTTTGAGTTCTTGGAGGAAGACACGCGCAATGTCCGCAGAGATGTCATCACGGGTGAAGGATGCTTTTTCATGTCCTTCAACAGTAAACGAAATGCCATCTGCTTCGGGGAGTTCCTCAACTTTCGTTGGGTGGATCCGGGGCCAAGGAGTGTACCGCCACAAATGAGCCGAACGCGGAGGGACTGCCATTTGTTGGTAACTCATCCAATGGACCCCTCCATCTCCAATTCCAAGAGCTTGTTGAGTTCAACTGCATATTCCATTGGCAACTCTCGTGTAAAGGGTTCAAAGAATCCGTTCACGATGAGACCCATTGCTTCTTCTTCGGTGAAACCGCGACTCATGAGATAGAACAACTGATCTCCTGAAACCTTGGAGACGCTTGCTTCATGTTCAAGATCTGCAGTCGAATTTCCGATTTCCATTGTTGGGTAGGTGTCAGAGCGGGAGGATTCATCCAAAATGAGGGCATCACACACAACCTTTGATCGGCATCCAGATGCTTTTGGCATCACCTGAAGCATTCCACGGTAAGACGAGCGTCCGCCGTTCTTGGAAATCGATTTCGAGAGGATGTTGGAGGTTGTGTTTGGTGCCAAATGGTGTACTTTAGCACCTGCGTCTTGGTGTTGACCGTCTCCTGCGTAAGCCACCGAAATCACCTCTGCATGCGCTCCTTCCCCTTTGAGTAGAACGGATGGGTACTTCATGGTTAATTTTGAGCCAATGTTGCCGTCGACCCATTCCACGGTTGCGTTCTTGTGAGCAACACCTCGCTTTGTGACGAGGTTGTAGACGTTATTGGACCAGTTTTGAACCGTGGAGTATCGAATTTTTGCACCTTCCATAGCAATCAGTTCAACCACTGCCGAATGGAGTGAGTCTGTTGAATAACTTGGGGCTGTGCAGCCTTCCACATAGTGAATGGAACTGCCTTCATCTGCGATGATCAGGGTGCGTTCGAATTGACCCATATTTTTCGCATTGATTCGGAAGTAAGCTTGTACCGGCATTTCCACGTGAATTCCCTTTGGGACATAGATGAACGAACCGCCAGACCAAACGGCCGTGTTGAGCGCTGAGAATTTATTATCGCTGTGAGGAACGACGGTGCCGAAGAATTTCTTCACCAATTCAGGATGAGTTTTCAATCCAGTGTCCATATCGAGGAAAATGACACCCTGCTCCTCCAGATCTTCACGGATTGAATGGTAGACTGCTTCGGATTCATACTGAGCAGTCACGCCACCAAGCCACTTCTGCTCCGCTTCGGGGATGCCTAAGCGATCGAATGTATTCTTGATGTCGTCAGGTACGTCGTCCCAATTCTTCTCAGTTTGGTCTGAAGAGCGAAGGAAGTATGTGACGTTCTCGAAGTTGATGGACTCAAGCAGGTTGCAATTGCCCCAATCTGGCATCGCACGGGCCTCAAAATGACGGTATGCTTTGACCCTGAGGTCAGTCATCCATTCAGGCTCATTTTTCAATGCCGAAATGTCACGGACAACCTGTTCCGAGAGGCCTTTATCGAACCGAATCGTGGCGTTTTCGGGGTCGTGGAATCCATAGCGATAATCGCCAACTGCTTCGAATGCTTCTTCACTCATCATCTCACCTCATGCTGTAACGTCGAGCCAATCATAGCCGCGCTCTTCAAGCTCTAACGCCAATTCAGGGCCACCTGTTTTGACAATTGCGCCATCGATCATTGCGTGAACAAAATGAGGCTTCACATGGTCCAACAACCGTTGGTAGTGAGTGATAATGAGGCAGCCCGCATCTGGTGCAATTTTATTGATGCCTTTGGAGACAATGCGCAAAGCATCGATGTCGAGTCCGGAATCGGTTTCATCCAGCAAGGCAAGGTTTGGCTTGAGAAGCAACATTTGTAATATTTCTAACCGCTTTTTCTCACCACCGCTGAAACCGTCATTGACGTAGCGAGAGAGGAAACTTTTGTCCATTTCCAATTCCGCCATTGCTCCGTTGAGTTCTTTTCGGAAAGCACGGCCCTTTGGCGGGTCGTCCCGAACAGAGGCGACCGACTTCTTCAGGAAGGTTCCAACTTGGACACCAGGGATGACTGCAGGGTATTGGAAGGAAAGGAACATACCTGCTCTTGCCCGTTCAAAGACCGCTAATTCTTGCAGTGGTTGGCCCTGGAAGTGGATTGTACCCTGGGTGATTTCGTAGGCTGGATGGCCCATAACGACGTTTGCGAGGGTCGACTTACCGGCTCCGTTCCGACCCATGATGACATGGATTTCGCCTCGGTGGATGGTCAGGTTAAGCCCTTTGATAATCGAAGTTCCTTCGACGCTCACATGAAGATTTTCAACGCGCAACATCTCTTCGCTCATTGCCACACCCATTACCCCCTCACACCTCTCCCTTATCAAGTGCTGTAGGGTACTGCACACGAAACTAAAAAAGCGATTTCACAGGTTTTATTCCTCTTTCCATGTCTTCTCGTGTTTTTTGAATTTGACTCGATGCTCTCCGAAAGAAAGTCCATGCCTTCCTTCACGCCTTCCAGTTGGCGCTCT
>Ga0228615_1000673_pt1 | contig 18189 bp, 14 predicted proteins | sample 16DmetaG_FD_190530 | JGI IMG/M metagenome (GOLD analysis project Ga0228615, IMG submission 190530) | Seawater microbial communities from Monterey Bay, California, United States - 16D | ecosystem: Environmental > Aquatic > Marine > Coastal | place: USA: California | collected 2016-10-17
AAAGATAGAAAGGCAGCGAATTATTGATGACCATTTCACGGCCGAGCTCTTCGACTCCATATCGGACAAGAGTGAGGACAGGGTCCAGCGCAACCGAAATGAGAAGTAAGGCTCCCAACACATAGCGAATGATTTTGAGGTTTCTATCGTCCGGCCCACTTCGAGCGTAAGCGGTCAAGACTACCGCAACTATCAAAGTCGTTAGCATCGCAAGATTATGTGGCACCGCGAAAGCCTGAAAGTCACCTTCCATTAATAGATCCATCGTGAGAAAGGGTAAGCACAATCGTGCCAAATGAAACGATCGAATCTCGATGGTTTCATTAAGGAAAGCGATTTCCCCGCTTCCATTGTAACATGCACATCCCCTGTCCTAAAACTCACCCCAGAGATAAAAGCACTTTTAGCGAACAAGCTAGAGATGATAGGCTACATTCATAAATGAAGTGCAAGCAGGTTTCGCGACTCCTAATCGGAGCACTACTGGCATCGCTAGCATCATGCACTTACCTGCCCTCTCTTAATAGACCGGCAAAGGCATCCGACAATCCGGATACAAAAAACTATCGAAACCACCCTGTCCTTAAGACCTATTACGGCATCTCGTCCTGGTACAGTATCAAAACCAACCGCGGGCGCACTACGGCAAGCGGACGGCACCTCTCTAACGGGGCCTACACCGCCGCTCATAAAACCCTTCCTTTTGGCACCAAAGTCAGGGTGACCTGTCTCTTCAATGGGAAATCGGAAATCCTCGTCATTACAGATCGAGGTCCCTACCGGAGGAGTCGCATTATAGACGTTACGATTGGAAGCGCTCAACGCCTCGGATTTTACTCGCGAGGGATCACTAAAGTTAAAGTTGAAGTCCTTGAATGGGGAAACTGGCGCTACAAAAAGATGTAACGCGTCCCTTTCAATTTCAATCCACATCCCGACGAGATAAGCGGACTACTCGACCATCTTTTGCTAAATCGATTCTTACGGTCTTAGTCCTCTTCTTGTTCGCGATCATCTTCCTCCTCCAAGAACTCGCCAAGTTGGCCTTCAAGACTATTGGGGACAATGGCGATCAAAATGATATCATTCCCGTCGTATTCGGTCTCAAGGACTTTCCCTTCACGATAGATAAGCCCTGAGACGTCTCCACGGGCTTGGGGGATTCGGTAGGTCAGCTTCTTGACTCGATCCGCGAGCAAGCCAGTAAATCGGGCAGTAAGATCTTCGAGGCCTTGGCCGGTAACGGCCGAGGTTTCAAAAGCACCAGGAAAATCCGCACGGAGACCATTCAGAATTGCAGGATCTGAGACACGGTCCACCTTGTTCAGAACAATAATGACACGCTTTTCATCAGCTCCTAATTCGCCAAGCACCTTCCGCGTGGTGTGATAATGATCCACGATTTCATGTGACGAGGCATCAAGCACATGAATCAGAAAATCCGCAAGAATCGCCTCCTCAAGAGTCGCCTTGAACGATTCGACCAAGCGGTGGGGTAGATTGCGAACAAACCCCACCGTGTCACTCAAAAGGAGGTCTTGTCCATTTTCCAATTCGATTCGTCGAGTCGTAGGGTCAAGAGTCGCAAACAGCATATCTGCCTCCATGACATCCGCTCCAGCAAGCTTGTTGAGCAGGGTCGATTTCCCGGCGTTGGTGTATCCCACGATAGCTGCCGTGGCGACATTGTTGGTTTGTCTCTCTTTACGCTGAGTGGCTCGTTGTTTTCGTACCTCCTCGAGCTCCGCCTTGAGCCGAGAAATTCGTTTGCGCGCCAACCGCCGATCGATCTCGATCTGCTGCTCCCCCATTCCCCGAGAAGCACCACCACCCCCGGTTCCACCGCCACCTTCCCGGTCGAGGTGCCCCCACATGCGAGCCATACGCGGGAGGGCATATTGCATGCGGGCCAGATCGACCTGAAGCCGAGCTTCCTTAGTGCGCGCTCGCTTGGCAAAAATATCAAGAATGACCTCCTCCCGGTCGATCACCGTCATATCGGAGAGTTCTTCCCAGTTACGCTGCTGCATGGGCGAGATCTCATTGTCGAATACCATGCAGTCGCAACCCCGAGCACGGGCCAATTCAACGAGCTCATCTGCCTTGCCCGTTCCACAGATAAACCGCTTGTTGGTATCGCGAACCCTCACCAATTCAATCCCCGTCACCCCGATCTCGAGCGTATCGACAAGTTCTTCCAACTCGGTCAGGAGCAGCTGAGTCTCCGCCTCCTCAGATTTATCAAAACAAAAACCAATGAGCATGGCCTTCTCGACCATCTCCGGCTTCTCTCTTACTTCAAACATAGGCGATGAAAGGAAACGAAACTCTAAAACCCTCGGGCGAGGAAATGAATCGCTGAGCTTTTAGCGAGTGGACCGAGCAAATTGCCCGAAATCAGGTCTGGAGTATTTGCCATGGAAATGACGAGGAGTTCTTGCATACCAAAGTTCATTTTATAATGGGAGCTTTCCTTCCTGACTCGTCAACCTTAACGAAGGTCACACGAGTGGTGAAAATCGGGTTATCATCTTGCGCCTGCTCATCTACCACCCTGACTTCGTAAGTTGCCGACGTCCGGCCAAGCTTCACCGACTCCGACTTGATCGTTAGAATCGTCCCCTCTTTGACACTGTGGCGAAAAACGACTTCATCCATCGCCATGGTCACAAACCGCGACCCAGGGAATTCTAGGCTCGCCGCGATCCATGAATCTTCATCCACCCAAGCGAGGAGCCTACCGCCAAAAAGATGCCCGTATTGGTTCAGGTCTTTTGGGCGGACGAGGCGATGAGTCTCCATCAGCCGGTGCTTACTTCAAGCGGATGAGGATTTTCTTATTTCGTGAACTACTGTCCTCAGAAACAGTCTCGATTTCTGGGTCATCCGCGAGAGCATTATGCACAAGACGACGATGATAGGAATTCATAGGATTCATCCAAAGTTCCCGGCCCGTTTCACGGACCTTGTCTGCAAGATGGAGTGCTTTGTCGGCAACCCGCTGCTCTTGTTGAGCGCGATAACCGTCACAATCAATACGATACCGTGGAGCATCCGGATGGGCATTCCGAGTGATCCGATTCACAAGATACTGAATGTCATCCAAGCGATCCCCATTTTTACCAATCAAAAGCGCGGAATTCTCCGACACTATATTAAGAACCTCATTTCCAGGGTCTCCAGAAACTTCTACTTCGAACTCAAAGCCAAGCTTTCCAAGCATACTCGTTAGAGCTTCCTTCGCATCATCAATCGCGTTTGCCATAGGGTGGATGTTAGGTCGGAGTTTCCCCGGGTCAACTCCGCGCATTCTCTTTTCCACCCTCTTTTGCTTCGTTTTTGATCTTTTCCCTTAAAAAATTCTGGCTTGGTCCGTGCAACCATAGAGCTTTGCAACAAAACACCGTCAGGTTAACCTCCTAGGGTGACGCGACTCGTTTTTTCTGCCGCTCTCTTGATCCTAGCGTCTTTTGCGAACGCCGGAGTCAGATACATTCCTGCGGACGATTCCATCCCCCTTCTTCGTCGCGACCTCATCCCCATGGATGTTGATGCCATCCGCGACCTCGCCGATTATCTGGCGATCTTAGCCGACGGCCCGATGCCCAAGTCAGCCGTCAAGGTCCGGCATCGCGCCCAGCTTCTCACTTTAAGCCAAAGACTTCTCCCGGGACACGAACGGGCACGCTCGATCGAGACCTCTTATCTCAAGGGCGGCGAACGGCGCCTCCCAGAGGCCTTTTTTGTCAAATCTGCCCGCAAGACCGTCATCGAAACTGCCGATTGGCTTAGCCAGCTCCCAAAGGAAGCCGACGGGCACCTTCTTGGACAACTTCTTCTCGACGTAATCGCACCAATCACCAGCGACCATCCTGTCCTAAAAAACCACGATGCCCTAAATACCGAGAAACGCTGGAGCGGCGTCATTGCTGAAATTTCAAAATTTGATCCACAAAAACAACTCGCCCCAAACCACGACCCCAAAATCAAACCAGCTCAGAACCGCACCACTTCAAATTATAAAGTGAAGGCGATCTTGGCCGAAACCCTTATGTTTTCAAACGGGATCGATGATGGAGCGGCGTCAAAACCCGGATTGGTCACGACCAGCCTCATCCTTACGGAAGCACCCACTTCGGATCCTGATAACGAACAGGCACCCGATTCAGGAGATCAACATGGGGCCTTAAAATTCCAACCCCCAACCGCTTTTGATGTCGACCCACTTCACGCATCCTTACTGAGCTTTTTTCGCAAAAACACCAAAGCCCTCCCCAACGGCTACAACTTCAACATCAACACTAACAAGCGCCAGTATCTTGCCAAAAACAGAGAAAATATTGCCGCCAATATTGCCATGATGCTTGATGCAGCGGTTTCCGGACGCCCTCTGAGAAGAAATACCATTCTCTTTGCCAGACTCCAAGCGAACGGAAACCTTGAAAAACCTCATTACGCTTGGGAGCTGCTTCAACGGCTTGAAGAACTCAGCCTGCCAACCGGAACCCGCCTGATCGTTGGAAAAGGCCTGATCGAAGAAATGACAGGGATGCTCGTGCTCGATAAAGCTTCATTTTTCACCAAATACGAGGTTCTTGAGGCCTCCAATTTCGAGTTGGCCCGCGAGCTCTTTTACGAGGACGGCAAATCACCAAAAGACCTGCTGAACGCGACTAAAAGCTACCTCGAAGTCCGTGACAAGGCCATGCAAGTCACGAATCTCGGAACCTTCCTCAGCTTGTCCACGATCAAAAACCGACTCATCAAGGCCAGTCAACTTGCCCCCAATCATATTTCGGCTGTGATGCTAGCCCGGCAGTCAGTCCGGCGCCCGGCTTATTTCAGCCGCTTTCTATTTGCTCAGGAGCTGAACCGTCTTCTCGAACCCCTCGCTCAATTCGAATATAAGATTGACCAGACCACAGAGCTCGCCGTCAAAGACGTCTACAAAAAAACTCGTGACCGCATTACCCCTCTTGAAAAACGCCTACAACGGAGAGATGTCGAAATTCTCGATGGTGCCCTAGATCTCATTAAAGAACTTAATTCCGTGGGACGCAGCGCATCCGCTATTCTAGAAAATGAGGAAGAGACCCGGGCACAAGACATGATCAAATTCCAGAAAAAGCTGGAGAACTTTCGTGCCAGACTAAGGGAGATTTTTCAGCCCATTCCTCAAAAAGATAAATAGGCCCGCCACCCTGATCCGCTTTGGCTATTGAATAAGTTGCCTCCTCTCCTACAATTCTGACAGTAATGAAAATCCGCCTCGCCTCTTTCTTCTTCCTCCTCACCGGGGTGATCTTAGCCGAAAACTATCGCCCTCCAAACATGGAGAAAGAACTTTTTAAGGTTAAAAAACTCGCAATTACCGAAATCGGAAAAACCTCGCTTTTCGCAGGACTTCTCTCGGTTGCTCGTGATTTTGATGAAAAAGAAAATGAGGTGAACTTCGAACTCCGCTCTAATTCGCTCGCAATTGCAGGACGGCTTGAACCAGAGTCAGAAAACTTCAAAGACGTCCACGACGACTTAAAGCAGCGCAGCCGGACCGTGAAGCAAGATGCCGCGAAATCTGATATCTACAGCAAACTCTACCGAGGTATTCGTGCCCTAATGCGCAAGGACGAAAACAAGGACAATCTCGCCTGCGCCTCCTACTGTATCGACCTTGCTCTGCGATTCGAACCTGAGGGGAAATACCAAGAAAAACTGGAAGACTATCAGGGAAAGACCGGAAAGGCTGACTGGAAAGACATGATGAAAAGTCCGGTCTCCAACAATCCGTGGGATCGCCAAAGTAACAACGTTTTTGAGGAGCGCCGCGAAACAATCCCTGGCGGAGACGCTGAGAAATTCGCGACGAACCAACGCACCGTTTACGGCCTCTCCGTCCGCACCCTTGCCAATGGCCGCCATGCCGGCGCAGCCGCATCACTGAGCGCGACTGCGCTCCGCGAGAAAGAAATCGACGGAGTCGAATTCCATATTGATCAAAAGGTCGGAAATATGACCGGTAACTCCCTTGAGGAGATCATGAAGCTCATGCGGGTTCGCCACGAAGAGGACGGCCGGATCCCATCAGGCTACCGTGTTACCATCACCTTCGAAGATAAAGACACCTTGCTAGACGGCCCTTCCGCTGGAACCGCGATGTCTATCATTGTCGACTCTCTCTTCACCGGCCGAGAGATTGACGATAAGTTTGCCTGCACCGGTGCGATCACTGCCGATGGCAAGGTCACCCGCATCGGCGGAGTTGCCGGCAAAATCCGCGGCGCCACCAACAAAGGCTGCAATCTCGTGGGAGTCCCTCACGAAAATATCAAAGGTGTTTCCGACATCGTTGTGCTCGACGGAATCAAAAAGCTCATGGCTATCCAGGTCTTCAGCTTTAAGACCCTTGAAGAGGCCCTTATGGTTGCTTCCAAGGACAAACCAGAGGAAGTGCAATCCACCATCGACGACTTCAATAAGGTTGCCGATCTTATTGAGGCTAAGGGCGAAGAATCTTTAACAAGCCCCGCCGTGATCGCCCTCCTCGAAGACGTGGTTAAAAAAATGCCCAATCATCAGTCGGCCCAAATCCTTCTCAGTGTTGCGAAAGGTGAAGAAAAGAAACTCCTGTCTCTCGGCGGTTCATTTCACCAAATCAACACCAACATCTCGGGAATCGCTCGCAAGATTCAAATGATGGGCTGGAGTGGTAAAGGGAGTATCAATTCTTCAGACCGCGATGCCGCCAAAGACTCCCTCAACGAACTTGAAGCAGTATCCAAGAAACTAGACTCACGCCTTAGAGACTTTAACGATGCGACGATGAAAGTGCTCACGACATTCTCGGAGGGACGCGAAGATGACGAAGACAATGACGACTTTAGTCAACGGATTAAAAAACAATGGGAAGCTGTGAACGGTGAGCGCTCGAAGCTCATGAATGATCCTGAAATCGTCGAGGAACTTCAGGGGTAAAACCTGTTCCCAAATCGAATCTTTAAAGGTCCGGCTTTCACAAGTCGGGCCTTTTTCTTTCCTCTTTTAGCAGGAACGCCTCTCCCAGGTAAAACTACTCGTTCTTTGCTCCCGGAAAAATCAGCTCAAGGCCTTTCTCCTTCCAAAGCTTCGCGATATCCGCCTCGGCTTCATCCCAAGGACGCTTGCGGAACATCATCGCGATCGCGGTGTCATCCATTTCCTCTTGGAGCCTCTTCAGCTCGGCTTTTTGCCGCTTTAAATCTTCCTGATCTTTATAGGTGATGGTCTTTGGCTGATTTTTCTGGAAATCGTGCGCATATCGTAAGCCTTGCCTGAGGCCGGTCGCTTTCCCACCATCTTCAAGGTAGGTGAGATAGGTCATGACAAGAACACTCTGTGCAAGAAACTGGCGACGCCCCTCTTCCGCCGCAATTCCACCCACCGATTGTGTAATCAAGTCCGATATTTTGGGCATCTCTACCTTCTTCTTGAAAATTGGCGTCCGTCCACTCCCCTTGCCCATCAAGAGATCTTTGGTCTCCTCCGCCACATTGGTAAAATCAAGTTTGCCTTTCTCATAAACCGCCATGTTCATCATATTAGGAAAGCCCTCGGTAAACCAATCCATGAAATTACGCTCGTAAACTTCAGGCAACATACACCGGCTCACGTGTAAGATCATCTGGCCTGCCAAATTGCGTGTCGCTATTTCACCACCACGTCCAGCCGAGCTGAGACCGAAAAGCTCAAGGCAAATTTCAAGTTGTCCGTTATTTGGATTAAAGGAGCTTCGACTCCCCTCCAGCCTTCCCATTTTAACCCATTCGTCTTTCTCACCCACCGAGCGGATCTCGTATTTCCCATCGACTGGTTTGAATCGATTACTCAACCCAAATGGAAGAGACTCGCAGTAAGTTTTTGTAAGCTCGCACACTTCAAGTATCGCGAGAACCGCCTTCGAGCTCATACGGCCATCTGCAACAATTCGAAAGTTTGTTGATGAGAAATAAAGAAACTCTCCTCTTTTCTCTTCCTGAACCTCAATCGGAGCTTTCAAAACAGCCTCTCTGAGAACTGGACGCTCCCACGCTGGGTCAGCGACCTCAATAACGATTCCTCTATCCTTTTTCCCGTCGCTTTCTTTTTTCTCCATCTCCCCATCCCCAGTCTCCTTATCATTTCCTTTTTTCGCAGCCGCAATTTCGGCCTCGATCAGAAAGTTCAAATCGGCCCGACTGAGATTTGAAAACGGCACACTGACTTCCTTCCCGTTTTTAAGCTTCAAAAGAACCGTATCCTTGGTCTGTGAGAGATACTCAGCCTCAATCTTGCGACCCTTTTTATCGGTCCACGTTCGCGCGCTGACAAACGCTACAAGCAACATACCCAAAAAACCCGAGAGAACGATCTTCGTCATATCTTAACTCTTAGGGTGCCCTGATCGTTTTTCAATCCTGCAATCCCAAGAATTTAGAGAACCGCTCCAATCGTAAAATCAAAGGGAACTTTAACGACCTCCAGATCGCTCCATTCATCCACAGCGAGGACAATCTTATCGACCTTCTTTTTGAGTTTGAAACTCACGGTGTAGGTTCGCTTCCCAAAAATCCCCATGGAACCATTCCTTGAGCGCTCGGATTCAATCTTGTTACCCTTCGAATCGTAAAAGTGGAGGCCTTTAAAATCCTTGTAGCTCACCAAACTCTTAAGCTCAACCTGTATGGGGTTGTCTCCCCAATCGGGTTTTCTCAAGCTATTGACCTCAAAAGCATCTTCTCCCACGACCAATTTTTTACCCTTTTTTAAAACCGTAAGTTCCGAGCTACCTATTAAAAGCTCTCAATGAGTTAAATTCATTTTGGCCTTCCGGGACATACCCTTTTGCGGTCACCTGTAGGCCTGCTACCTCCACCTCACCGGAGACCATCCCTGTAACCAACCCGAAAACCATCAGCACTCTCTTCACACTCGCAAGAATAGCGACTCCTCACTCCTACTCAATATGCTTTTCTCGTTGCTCCAGCAGAATGTTCCCTTACACCTACCAAAAAATGACCTCTAAATTTTTCGCGCTCCTCACCCTCTTGCCTGCCCTTGCTCTGGCCGATCATCACGGCAGCCACGACTCTCGTCCCAACATTCTCTTCATTATGTCGGACGATCACGCGGCCCATGGAATATCAGCTTACGGGAGTCGCCTCGCCGAAATCGCTCCAACTCCCACCATCGACCGGCTCGCCAAAGAAGGGGCCCTTTTTAAAAATGCCTTTTGCACCAATGCCATCTGTTCTCCCTCACGCGCCTGCGTTCTTACCGGACAATATAATCATAATAACAACGCATTCGACCTCGCCGGTCGCGTCCCTCCGGGCAAGCAAACCCTAGCCATTGAGTTTGGCAAAGCGGGATACCACACCGCCATGATTGGCAAATGGCATCTCAAGGACGAGCCTGCAGATTTCGATTACTATTCGGTCTTGGCCGGACAGGGATCTTACTTCAACCCTGAGTTCCGTATTCGTGGAGATAAGGCATGGAAGAAAAACACCATCAAGTTTGAGGGAGAGCACTCTACCGATGTCATTACAAATCTCACTCTCGACTGGTTAAAAGAAGGATGGGATCAGGAGAAGCCTTTCTTCCTGATGCACCACTACAAAGCTCCGCACGATTACTTTGAAAACGCACCACGCTATGAAGGATTTTTGAAAAACGTTAAGGTCCCCGAGCCGAAAACCCTCTGGAAGCGCCACCCAAAATGGGGCTCGATCGCCACCCGAGGACATCGCGATGAACTCATTCCGCACATTGGCACTTCGAACGGTGCGCGTAATCCAAGGCGCAACTACCTTGTCGATCTTCCTCCCCGCTTCCCCGCAGAATTCCCCAAAAATTTCGACCCGAGAAATTACACCGCAGAGGAAAATACCCGCCTTGCTTACAACGCCTATCTTAAAAAGTTCCTCCGCTGTGTCAGAGGTATCGATGATAATCTTGCTCGCCTTTTCAAGCACCTTGAACAATCCGGCCAAATGGACAACACCATCATCATCTATACCGGAGACCAAGGGTTCATGCTTGGTGAGCACGATTTCCAAGATAAGCGCTGGATGTATGAGGAATCCCAGCGAATGCCCCTCCTTGTTCGCTACCCTAAGTCGGTCAAGCCTGGCACCGTGATTGATAGTTGCGTCGAGAATGTCGACTTTGGACCCACCATGCTCGACATGGCAGGTCTCGAAATTCCATCTTCAATGCAGGGGAAATCGTTCAAAAAGCACCTTGAAACTGGAAAGGAACCAAAGGGTTGGAAGCAAACCGCTTACTATCGCTATTGGATGCACATGGTTCACCACGATAACCCAGCGCACGTTGGGATTCGCACCAAGACGCATAAGCTAATCTACTTTTATGGGTGCAACTACGATGGGGGCTATCAAACTCCTCCCGGCTGGGAGCTCTATGACCTAGCCACAGACCCGCACGAAACAATCAACCTTTACGATGATCCTAATCACGCCGAACTTGTCGCTGATCTCAAGAAACAGCTCGCCGAGACCAGAAAACGGGTTGGCGATGACGGATCACATTACCCAGCTGCGGAAAAAGTAGTTCAGGAGTTTTGGGACTACGATCTGAAGGATCGCCAAAAGGCCCAAATGATCTCACGTGAGTTCCTCAAACGCCGTGGACTAGAACTCAAGGCAGGAAAACGTAACATCAAAACTCACCAAGGCTTTAACGAGGCCAGCTATCCGGAGTAAAAAAACCGCACCCTGCCCAGAGGCAAGATGCGGTATTGTTATTGAGCTCAGGATTAAAATCCTAAATTCCTAAATCCTAGAAGCTAATTGCAAGAGAAGCTCCGTAGTAGACCTCAGTGTCGCCACGATCAGCACCTGTATTGGTGGTGTCGCGAGCATCCTTGGAAACGTTTGCTGAAATGTAAGGAGTCAAACTTGCGGTCTCACTCAAGGTTATTGGAAGTGCCAAGCTAATCTGTGTGTGGGTCCAATCATCAGACTCGTCACCAGCGAAGGTGTAGTAGCTATCTAAGCTGTATCCAGCTGTGAGAGAGAAATCGAGTCCTACATTTTCGCTAAGTTCCCAGCTTTTGCTGACTCCAAGCTCACCATAGGTTCCATCGATCGTGAGATCACGAGCAACAGTGACGTGACCTGAAAAGCCCCCAAGGATGTCTTGCGAGTAGGTCAGATTAAGCTCGTTGGCTTCGTCGTTACCAGCAATGCCAGTCCCACGAACCCCACCGCGAGCAGTTCCTGCAAATCCATCATAGAAACGGAAGTGAACAAACCCAAGATCCAAGGTGCCGCATCCCAGATCATAGGAAAGAGCTGCTCCAATATTGCCCTCAGAATAAGAGAGAGCGTCATCTACGACATCGGTGTAGAACAAGTTCACGCTACCGGTTAAATTTGAGGCAAGCTCTTTAGAGACCGAGGCGTTGGTCCAGGTAGTTTCATCACCGAACCAAAGGCCACGGTAGAAGTAACGGCTGTCCCAGCCGGCGGAAATTTCTCCGGAAACTTCACTCCCGATTAGGGACTCAACATCTGCAGATGCTTGAGAGGCACCAGCAACGAGTGCTAAGCCGAGGATTCCAAAGGTTGCTTGAGTATGTCTTTTCATTAGTTTCACTTTTTTGGTTTAACGAAGCCCTTCAACGGCATTGAGCAATCAACTTGTTAGGCTCCGAAGAGACTGAGCGTTTTCTGTGCCAACTCTCTTAGAATCTCGCAATTTGATTTTGCGCCGCCAAGCTTCGGATGAAGACGGTAAAAAGCTATCGTCGAACCCACAAACAAATTAAGATGTCCTTTTAATAAACTTATGCATACGAATTATGAATAAAATTCATAATTCCCGAAGCGAATATTACTTAGTCGTTCCCGATTCTTATTCGTATTCCCACTTCATTATCCAAGGATCACCCGTCCGTTTCTGCTCGGTTTTAAGGCGTTCTTTGTAACTTGCCAAAGCATCCGCATGAACTGGATCATTCGCCAGATTACGGCTTTCATTGGGATCGGACACGATATCGAAAAACTCAAACTCAGGGCGATTAATATAAGAGTCCACGGTTCGGCCACCATAGTCAGCGCCCTTGCCTTTCGACCACTGGGCCTGCCATGTGGCAGCCACCCAAAGGTCCGATGCAAAAGGATAAGGCTGACGATGTGCGATGTTCCAAATCAATTTATATTTACGATCACGAATCACACGCATCGGATAATACATTTGAATTTCATGAAAAGTGTGTGACGCCGAAATCTCATCCCAACCCTCCGGCTTTGTCTCCTCAAGAATTGGCAACCAAGAGCGGCCGTGATATTTAACAGGCCGCTTGCCGGAATTTTCGCCAACCCCAACTTTATCAAAAGGAAGTGGTTTGCTCGGAGCCGTTTTTTTCTGATTTAAAGCACCTGCGAGATCCAATATTGTCGGGGTAAGGTCCGTGTGCGACAACATCGCCTCATTGGTTCTCCCCTTTCTTACCACTCTAGGATGACGAACCACAAAAGGCACTCGTAGCCCCGCTTCATAGACCGTCGTTTTTGCCCCCGGAAATGCCATCCCATGATCTGCCGTGTAGATGATGACGGTATTTTCCCACTTGCCATTCTTCTTGAGGAGTTCCACCAGACGCCCCAGCCCTTGATCGATTCGTGAACACGATTGGTAATAATTAGCAATTTCAGCACGCGACTCCGAAGTGTCGGGAAGGAATCCAGGCACAATCACTTTTTCCGGATCATAGAACACCTCTTCCACCCCTGGGTAAGCCTTCTTTTTGGGAAGATTTCCAAACCGATCCGGCTTATGCTTTCCCGGGAACGTCTTGTCTTGGCCTCCGCCGCGGTGTGGATCCGAGGTCGCGAAATACAAAAAGAACGGCTTCTCACTTTGGTCTTCAAAAACTGGCTTACAAACTTCCGCCATTTGGACCGCGTTCCGGGGATTTCCCTTCAGGTACTGATCAAAATGAAAAACCGATTCGGGAGCCACGTGAAGTTTACCAATCTGCACCGTGCGATAACCAGCCTGCGCCATCAGCTGGGGAAGCGCGAAGGCCCGCATTGCTGGAAAAGACTCAAACTTATGAAAGTGATGAGTGTGGCCATATTGCCCATTAAAGTGGTTATGTAGACCCGAAAGAATCACCGAACGAGACGCCGAACAAGAAGCCGTTGTGGCAAAGGCCTGAGTAAACATGGTTCCTTCCTTAGCCAGCGCATCTAAGTGGGGTGTTTTAATCACAGAATTACCGTAACAGCCTGCTACCGGTGACTGATCATCAGTTACGAATAGGATGACATTCAGACGCTCCGCGCCAAAACCCGGTAAAAGTAAAATCAACGAAAGGAGAATGCGCATGTCCAAGACTTGCGATCCTCGCACCTCCGGTCAACACCCAAGAGTCGTTTGAGCCGTTCTTATTTTCAGCTTCCTAAGCCAAGATATCCTTAACAACGTGCGCCTCTTCAACTCCCGTAAGGCGTTGGTCCAGCCCTTGATACTTAAAGGTGAGCTTATTGTGATCGATGCCCAACTGGTGCAGAATCGTGGCATTCATGTCACGAATGTGAACGGGGTTTTCGACGATGTTGTAGCTGTGGTCATCAGTTTTACCGTATTCGAATCCGCGTTTTACTCCGGCCCCAGCCATCCACATTGAGAAGCATCGACCATGGTGATCACGGCCATGGTTATCTTTGGTGAGCTTGCCTTGAGAATAGATAGTACGGCCAAATTCACCACCGAAGACGACGAGGGTGTCTTCGAGCATCCCTCGCTGATCAAGGTCTTTAATTAAAGCGGCAGCCGGTTGATCGATGTCCTCGCATTGCTGCCGGATTTTCGACGGAAGAGCGCCATGCTGATCCCAGCCACGGTGGAAAAGTTGAATATACCGAACGCCTTTTTCAGCCATTCGACGAGCCAAAAGGCAATTCCGCGCAAAGCTCCCAGGCTTATCAGTTTGAGGACCATATAGCTCTTTGACGTGATCCGGCTCGCCTTCAATATCCATGAGGCCGGGTACTTCGGACTGCATACGAAAAGCCAGCTCATATTGCGAAATCCGAGCCTGAATTTCTGGGTCGGCAAACTTATCGTAGTTCAATTCATTAAGTTGCTCGAGACTATCAAGTTGGCCGCGGCGCGCCTCACGATCGAAGCCCTTTGGGTTCTTGAGGTATAAAACAGGTTCGCCCGCACTACGAAGCTTCACCCCCTGGTGTTTAGCAGGAAGGAAACCACTTCCCCAAAGACGGTCGTAAAGTGCCTGAAGCTGACCACGACCACGCGAAATCATCACCACATATCCAGGCATGTTTTCATTCACGGAGCCCATTCCATAACTCAACCAAGCGCCCATTGAAGGTTTTCCCTGTTGCTGGGCGCCAGTGTTGATAAAAGTGATGGCTGGATCGTGATTCACCGCTTCGGTGTGAAGCGACTTCATGATGGTGATCTTATCAACGACCCCCGCAGTGTGTGGCAGAAGATCCTTGTTCACCCAGGTTTGATGTTCGCCATACTGCCCGAACTCGAACATGGGAGCGACACAGGGGAAAGATTTCTGCCCGCTCGACATCCCAGTAAGACGCTGATCTTGGCGCACCGAATCAGGGAGCTCGGTGCCGTGAAGCTTACGCTGAATGGGCTTGTAATCGAAGAGGTCAATATGACTTGGCCCTCCAGCCATGAACATGTAAATAACACGCTTCGCCTTCCCGGGAAAATGAGGGATGCTTGGCAAGCCACCATACGGCTGCATCCCCTCGCCCATCGCTGAGCCAATAAGGGACGGGTTCAACATGGTGCTCAGAGCTGCCGCCCCGATCCCATTTCCAGTACGAAGAAGGAACTGGCGGCGGGTTTCAAGAAGAGGATTAAAAGGTTGCATGGCTTTATAATTCGGGTGAGCGACTAGTTCCGGGTGAGCGACTCGTCGAGGTTCATAATGGTTTGGGCAACCACCATCCAGGCGGCATGCTCAGATGCGTCAAAGGATTCGTCACGAAGTGACTCTCCCACTTTGAGGAATTCCTCAGCGGTCTCAGGAGCCGATTGGAAACGTGCCAGATTTTTTTGATAAAGCTGAGTGAGGATTTCGACTTCTCTTCCGGTCGCTAGCCGGGCCGTAGCATAGCGATAAGCAAGGTCGATTCGACCCGCCGTGTCGCTCTCATCAGACTTGAGCAAGCGCTCCGCGAAAGCGCGGGCCGCTTCCAGAAACTGCGGATCATTGAGAGTCACAAGAGCCTGCAAAGGAGTGTTGGTTCGCTGGCGCTGGATGACACATTTTTCGCGGCTTGGTGAATCGAAAATTAACATATTTGGCATGGGTGAACTGCGCTTCCAATACGTATACATCGAGCGCCGATAGAGCTTATCGCCCTGGTCCTGTTTGTAACGAAGTCCCCCATTGAGGCTGACCTCATTCCAGATGTTCGCTGGCTGATAAGGCTTCACCCCGGGGCCGCCAACCATTGGATTCAACAGGCCACTGACTGCAAGAGCATGGTCACGGATAAATTCACCCTGAAGGCGAAATCGGGGTGCGCGGGCCAAAAGTTCATTTTCGGAATCTTTCTCACGGTGCATCGACTCGATTTTAGAACTTCTCCGGTAGGTTTTCGAAGTCACGAGCTGCTTTAGCATGCGCTTCACGTCCCATCCGCTTTCCATAAAGTCTACCGCAAGCCAATCGAGTAATCCGGGATGAGTGGGCGGAGTGCTTTGCCCCCCAAAGTCGCCAACCGAGCGGACTAAGCCTTCACCGAAGAGCATCATCCAATAGCGATTCACAGCGACCCTCGCCGTAAGGGGGTGCGAAGGCTGAGTCAGCCACTGGGCAAGTCCCAGTCGATTTGCAGGCGCGCCCTCCGGCAAAGGAGGCAGAGCTTTAGGAACCGCAGGCCTGATGACTTCTTCCTTTTTAGGTGAATCGTAAGCACCGCGATCAAGGACGTAGGTCATCCGCATCTTATCGGGAGGATTATCCTGCATGATCATCGAAGTCACCGGTTTGCGATTCAAATCAGCTCGTTGCTTTTCAAGCTTTGCCTTTGCCGCAACCAAGCCCTTGAAGGACTTGTCCTGACTTCCCAAATAGCGAGCGAGAAGGGTTTTATTGTCGGCAGGGGTACGATCTTTGGCAGGAGCTGCAAGGATCTCCTGGATCGGATCGCCCCCCGCAGCGGCAGTAAGTTCATCTTCCCTCAACGCCCGGCTGTATACGCGGAGATCGTCAATCTCGCCTTTCCAGTTTGCACTAGTCGAACGGCTTCCGATACGCAAAGGCTGGCTGGTGTTAATCGTTCCCTTGAGGGTGTCCGATTGCACCTCGTTCGTCGCAAGCCTTCCATCGATGAAGATCTTTACACCTGAGGCTTTATGTTTTCCGTCGTAGGTCAAAACGATATGCTGCCATTGATCCGGTTTAAGTGTCTCTTTTGTAACCACTTTAAGCGCGTTTTCCTGCCAACTATTTACGATGTGCGTTCCTATCTTCCCGCCTTCCATCCAGAGGTCAAAACCTCGGAAACTCGCTTTATCATCCATCTTCGAAAGGATGGCACCGGTCGCTTTTCCATTGGGCTTTATCCAACCCGTGAGGCTGAAAGGCAGATTGAATTCTACGTTGACCGGAGTATCGAACTTAAACTGCGTGCCGCCATTCAATTTCAAAGCCTTCGACGTTTCGCGATCTGAAACTTCAAATTTTCCTTTCTCAGCAACAGCCGCCGAACCTGTGAGTTCATCGCGGAAGTCTTTTGCGGAAGCATTGATGGGAAACCAATGAATCAATCCCTCCGGTTGCTTCGTGCCGCCACTCTGACGAGCTTCCTCTGATTTTTTGGTAATCCACTTTTGAAATTCTGGGCTCTTGGCAACAGTGGTGCGATAATTTTCAATCTTCTGATCAGATGCAGTCACCTGTTTGTGTAACTCCGCAAGACGCTTCAGGTGCGCCTCATCGGGCACCTCCACGACCGGGGCCTGGTTTCCATTTCTGGTCTGCATTCCCGGGTCGGTGGTGTTGTTAAAAAACGCAAAAAACTGGTAATATTCTTTTTGAGAAATCGGATCGTATTTGTGATCGTGGCATTGAGCACATTCCATAGTGAGCCCCATCCAAACATTTGCGGTGGTTTGAACGCGATCTGCAACATACTCAACCCGTAATTCTTCGGCGAATGCGCCTCCCTCATCGCTCGTTGCATGATTACGATTGAACCCCGAGGCCACCTTCTGGGAAACAGTGGCCTCAGAAAGAAGATCGCCAGCGATTTGCTCAATCGTGAATTGATCAAAAGGCATGTTACTGTTGTAAGCTTTGATGACCCAATCGCGCCAAGGCCACATAAAGCGCGGCCCATCGGCATGCATTACACTAGAGTCGCCATAGCGTGCAGCATCCATCCATGCCAAGGCCATCCGCTCACCGTAAGCTTTGGAAGCGAGGAGACGGTCGACCAATTTTGGGTAAGCTTCCGGCGACTTATCAGCGATAAATTGTTCCACTTCTTCGGGAGTTGGAGGCAACCCAGTAAGGTCGAGGGTGACGCGGCGAATTTGAGTTCGTCGATCGGCTTCCGGTTGTGGCTTGAGACCAGCTTCTTCAATCCTTTTATCGATAAAATGGTCAAGCGAGTTCACCGCATCATCGCTCTTTGGCGAAACTAGGGACCAGTGATCATCATATTCCGCACCTTCCGCAATCCAAGTTTCGAGAATCTGGATCTGCTTTGGAGTCAGGGTTTTATTGGACTCAGGCGGAGGCATTAGCTCATCGAGATCGGCCGTCTTGAGACGCTTTACGATCTCGCTCTTTGCAACATCCCCCGGCGAAAGAACTCCGGCATCCAACGCATCCTCTCGATCATCGAGACGCAAGTCGCCTTTCGTTTCGCCCGGCCCGTGACATTTAAAGCAGGTATCCGAGAGGATCGGACGCACATCACGATTAAAATCGATCGTTCCCGCGAACAAAGAGCCCGGAATGAGAACCAAAATAAGAAGTTTTTTCATAACTGAGAACTAGGTGACAGTGTCATTAATTATCATCTCCCAAGCATAGCACAAGAAAGCGAAAGTGAGTTGAGGACTACAAAACGAAAAATAAAGCTTAAGTCTTTCGGTTACTCGGTATTTTGGGGGTCTAACAATAACCCCCCTAAAGTT
>Ga0228615_1000678_pt1 | contig 18127 bp, 21 predicted proteins | sample 16DmetaG_FD_190530 | JGI IMG/M metagenome (GOLD analysis project Ga0228615, IMG submission 190530) | Seawater microbial communities from Monterey Bay, California, United States - 16D | ecosystem: Environmental > Aquatic > Marine > Coastal | place: USA: California | collected 2016-10-17
AAGCAGCAAAGACCAGTTTTAAGCAAGCCTGTAAGTGTGAATCTTGTGTTTAAAGAGGAAATAAAAAAACAAAAAGAACGCGAAATATCACAATCAAAACAAATAGTTAAATCTAAAACTGTATATGAGAGTAACAACAAAATTGAATTTACACCTACAATTCCTAATACTAATATTAATCAGTTACTTCAAGAAGAAGAACTTATATCTCAACAGACTGACGATTTATTAGTTAGTGAGTACAGCGCTCTTATTATTAAAGCAATACAATCAGCATGGGTAAAGCCAAAAAATATTCAAGATGGCCTTATTTGTGATTTAAGAATGACAATTAACAAAAATGGTAGGGTTATCAATATAGACTTAATAAAAAGTAGTGGAAACATCAGATTTGATAATTCAGCTATTAAAGCCATATCAAGAGTTGAAACCTTTTCTTTTTTTAATAAAATCCCATTTAATATTTATCAAACTAGTTTTAAAAATATAGTTATCACATTTAATCCATTATGAAGAAATATATCTTAACAATATTATTAATTTCACAACCTATTTTTTCTGAACTGGTACTAGAAATTACAAAGGGATCAGATAATCCATATTCTATTGCATTAATAAACTTTGATGGAAGTAAAACTAAGGCATATGAAGTTATGAATGTCATTAAAAATGATTTAGATAGAACCGGTGAATTTCGAATACTAGGTAACAAACAGCTCTTATCAACTCCATTAAACGAAGATGATTTAAATTATAGTGATTTTAAAATATTAGGCATTGATTATATTGTTATGGGGTCATTAAAAGATGAAGACAGAAGCAATATCTCAGCAGTTTATAAAATATTTAGTGTGCAAAAAGAATCTCAATTAAGAACATCAACAGTTTATGGCGTGCCTAAAAAACTCAAACAGTTAGCTCATTATATTAGTGATGGAATATATGAAGAGATCACAGGCTTAAAAGGTGTTGCTTCAACGCGATTATTATATGTTACGGAAGAGTTCTCAGGAGGTCTTTCGGAATTTAAATTAAATGTTTCAGATGCTGATGGTTCAAATGAGCAAATACTGCTAAAAAGTTATGAGCCCATAATATCTCCTTCATGGTCTCCAAACTCCAAACAAGTAGCGTATGTGTCTTTCGAAACAGGCATGGCCAAAGTATTTATTCAAAATATTGCCACAGGCAGAAGAGAAATTGTTTTAGAAAATAAATTTCAAATTAGCTCACCTTCATGGTCTCCAAATGGAAAATTTATGTCATTAACCTTATATCAAGATGGAAATGCTGAAATTTATATATTAAATTTAAAGAACAAAAATCTAACAAGATTAACAAATCATTATTCGATAGATACAGAATCATCATGGTCGCCTAATGGCTCAAAAATTATGTTTACCTCAGGTAGATCTGGCTCTCCTCAATTATATGAATTAAATCTAAAAAAATTTAATGCCAAACCGCAAAGAATGACATTTGAAGGAAACTATAATGCTAAAGGATCGTACCTTCCAAATAATGAAGGGATTGTTTTTGTTCATAGAAATAATAATAAGTTCCAAATAGCATTGAAATATTTTAATGAAAATTTTATTAGACCATTAACTAATTCTCAATTAGATGAGTCACCTAGTATTTCTGCTAATGGTAATGTGATAATCTATGCAATATCGGAGAACGAAACAGGCCTTCTTGCCGGAGTAACATTAAGTGGGGCAAGATTTAGATTACCTATGATAAAAGGTGAAGTTAGAGAGCCATCGTGGTCTGGTTTTTTAAGATAACACAAGATAGGAGAAACAGGATGTTTAATATTCAAAAATTAGCTAATAAAAATTTATTTAATCTTTGTATCATAATTTTTTTAGTTTCATCATGCTCAAGTATGAATGTTACAGAGGAGACTGTATATGATGGTGGAATAAGAACTGTTAAAGCAGCAATTAAGGAACAGGCTAGCTTAGACTATAAAACTAAAGCAATTTTCACAAATGCCACAGTTTATTTTGAATTTGATAAATTTAATTTAAATAGCAAGTCACTTCAGACTCTAAAAAGTGCGGTTGCTGCAATGAAAGATAATTCTGCAATTAAAATTACAATTTCTGGCCACGCTGATGAAAGAGGAACTAGAGAATATAACTTAGCTCTTGGGCAGAGAAGAGCTGAGTCAGTAAGAGATTATTTTGCTATTAATGGCATTAACGAAAATAGAATAATGGTCAAAAGTTATGGAGAAGAAAGGCCTATTTCAGTTGGTTCCAATGAAGCTAGCTACAGTAAAAATAGACGAGCAGAAATTAAGTAGTTAATGAAAAAAAATCTATTAATTTCTTCTTTTTTACTTCTTCTAACATTTGATTCTATCTCGCAAGAGAATGACAATGTAGAAGTAGATTTATTATTCCTAAAAATACAAGAGTTAGAAGTTGAAATTGCAAATCTTAGAAATATTTTAGAATCACAAGATTACTTAATTCAAAAATTAATAAAAGAATCAGTGCAAGAAGTTGATAGTACTAGTTTTGGATCAGATAATTTAGATGATATGAATTCATCTAATTCAATAAGATTTATTGGTGTAGATGACTTGCAAAGTAAAGAAGAGGTATATAAGAAAGCTATAAATGCTCTAGGAGACCAAGATTTTGTGAAAGCATCCTCTCTTTTTAGTTACTTTGTTGAGAGCTTTACTGATGATGAAAAACTTCCGCTATCTTTTTTTTGGCTTGGAGAAATTGCATTCATTCAAGAAAACTATCAATCAGCAAATAAATATTTCCTAGAACTCATTACGCTTTACCCTGATCATTATAGAGTTCCTCTAGCGCATAAGAAGATTGGAGATATTTTTTTAAAAAATAGTGAGATAGATAAAGCAAAAGATAAGTATAATTTTGTAATAAGAGAATATCCTAACAATACTGCATCATCTTTGGCCTTGCAGTTATTGAAAAATATGGAATAATCACATTTTTTATTATGCATTACCTTGGGTCGCTAGCTCAGCTGGTAGAGCAGTTGGCTTTTAACCAATTGGTCACAGGTTCGAATCCTGTGCGACCCACCATTCCTAGGGCATAATACATATGAAAACTAAAAATACATTTCTTACTAGTTTCTTATTTTTTTTAGTTCTTTCATCTTGGTATGTTCTGAGAGCTGTAAGGAATGAAATGGCTGTTGAAAGTTACGGTCAAAATTTCTTACTTATTCTATTATCAATCACAGCTCTTACAATGTTGGTCGTAAATCCAATTTATTCTTTTATCGCATCTAAAGGTAACTTTAAAAAAATAATTACTTATTGTTATTCATTTTTAATTATTAACTTATTTCTTTTTATTTTTTACTCTAGGTCTTTAGATGACTCTAACACTATTCAAGCTATATGGTTAGGAAGAATTTTTTACATCTGGTGTAATATTTATTCTTTTTTTGTTGTTTCTATTTTTTGGGTCTTAGTCATTAATATATTTAGAGATATTAAATCAAGAAAGCTTTATGGTTTTATCATGGCTGGAGGTTCATTAGGGGCTATCTTTGGTTCTGAAGTTTCAGCAAGGTTGTCAAGTTCTTTTTCATATCTTGGTCTTGAATTGTTTGCTTTTTGCGCCGCTTTATTACTATTTTTAGGTATTTTAGTTGCTAGACATATAGTAAATATCAATGATAACAAAGTTCTTATAGATAAAGTTGGTGGAAATTGGTCAGAGGCTATTACAAATATAATAACTGCTGAAGATGTAAGGTCAGTAGCAATCTATTCATGGTTATTTACTACTTTGATGACAATACAATGGATAAGCGCTATTCCTATTATTGAGGGATATTCAGATCTTCCCTCAGATAGAATTGAATTGTTTGCAAGAATTGAGCAATTAGTGTCTCCACTGACATTGGCAACTCAATTATTTTTTACATATCTAGTGATTTCATATTTTGGTATTAGATTTATTCTGATATTTTATGGTTTCTTGTTTTTTGTAGTTTTTTTGCTATATGGTTTTTTCCCATCAGTAGGTGTTGTAGTTTTTGCTCAAGCTTTATTGAGAATATTTGAATATGGCTTTAATAAACCAAGCAGAGAGATTATTTACAGCCAACTTAAAAGACGAGATAGATTTAAATCCACTGTATTTATTGATACTTTCATAACAAGATTTGGAGATTTAACTGGAAGCATTTTTATGGGGTTTGGGAAGCTTATATTAATTAGTGTTAATTTTATGCCTTTGGTTGCAATTCCAATAGCAGGATTATTCTCCTTTTTAGGTCACAAAATAACAAAGAAATCCTAAAAAAGACTATAAACCTCTAGTACTTCTAATTATTTTTTTTATTTCCATTATTTGTGTGAGGATGCCTTCTGAGATTAAAAAATTATTTTCTGTTAAATTTAAAGCAAATTCTAATTGACTTAAAGCTTCCTCGTTTTGACCTAGCAAAAGATGAAATTCAGCTTTAGATTGATGATAGCCAATTATATTTCTTCCGCTTCTGTGAATCTCAGATAATAATAACCAGAGTTGAGGATCATCATTCCTTCTGAGTAGCTGATCTTTTACGATTTTTTCTGACTCTACAAAATTTTTCATCTCCAATAAAAGTCTAGCTTTTATAATGGAAAGTGGATAGTTCTTTGGAGATATTTCAAGAACTGAATCTGCTATTTTAAGAGCTTTCTTAAAGTGACCAGCACTTGTTAATAATTCAACCTTTGAAGTATTTAAAAAAAGATTCCTCGGATATTTTTTAAGTAGTAAGTCAATAAGTCTTATGGACTCATTAAAATTATTATTCAGACCATTAGCAAGCGATAAGCCATAAATATTTGCATCAGAATTATTTTTTTGAATTTTTGAATTAAAGTATCTAAGTGATTGTGAGGGTATTCTTTCATAGTGAATTTTAAGACGAGACTTTATTAATGAATATTCTAAAGAGTTAGATTTAGTTTTATTTATTGGAATGCCTTCAGCTGCATTTAAAGCATCATTTATTCTCGAAGATGACAAGGGGTGAGTTAAAAGAAATTCTGGTGGAGTTTCTCCAGATAATCTTCTTAGATTATTCATATTCTCAAACATTTCGCCCATTGACTTGGGGTTATAACCAGCCCTCACTAAATTTGCAAAGCCAACTCTGTCAGCTTCCTTTTCAAATAAACGACTATATCTTAGGTTCTGAGTTTGTAAGAGCGCAGGTCCAACAGCGATTGCATTTGGATTATTTGTTATTAACGCAAGTGCAATTGATGAAATGATAGTTAAAGAGTTACCAATGCTATTATCTTTTGCGCTGAGAACATTCCTAGCAAAATGTCTTTGGCTAAGATGAGCAAGTTCATGTGCCATTACAGAAGAGAATTGTCCTTCATTATCTGCATTTAAAAACAATCCACCATTGACTCCAATAATTCCACCAGGAGCGGCAAAAGCATTTAAAGAATCGTCATCAATCAATAAAACAGTAAATTTTCTATCTTGTACATTACTGAATTCTGAAAGCTTATATATCAATAGTTCTGTATATTCTTGAATCAATGGATCATTGATCAAAGGTGCTTGAAAGTAAATTTGTTTTAAAAATTCTTTGCCAATAATTTTTTCTTCATCATAAGAAACTGCACCTGAAACCCTATCTCCCAGTTCAGGCAGTGCTAAATCATTATCCTGTTTCCCATGAGAGGGCATACAAATTAAGATAATTAAAATGACAATATATTTTTTCATTATTAATTGAAGAACTTTTACAAATTTTTAAGCTAACATAAACATGGATTTTAGATTAATATATCTTATGTTAAAGATGAATTTGTTATTAATATAGTGGTTGTGACTATATTATGTATCAAATAGTTCACTTTTAGTAATGTTAAAAAGCGAGGCTTGATTAAATGTTTGAACAATTAAATTCATTTCTAAAAAAGATTTTTAGTAATGAAGAGACAATAGTATTTTCTTTTGCAATATTAGCTTTTTTTGTTGTTATTTCTTTTTTTGGGTCTGTTTTAACACCATTTATTATAAGCATTGTTGTTGCATACTTACTGGTAGGTCTCCAAAAAAAAATCCAATCCTATAATGTAAGCCAAAATATAGCTTTGATTGCTACGTTTACTATATTTATAGTAACAGGTGCAGCATTAGTGATTTGGTTAGTACCACTATTGTATATTCAGCTACAAGCTTTTATTTTAGATGTACCCAGCCTTTTTAATAATTTTTTAGATTTTATATCAGATCTTCCAGCCAAGTTTCCAGAATTAGTTTCATCTGATCAAATAGCAATTTTTTTTCAAGCTGTTTCAGAGGAAATAACACTTATTGCACAAAATATTATTAAGTCTTCGATATCTGGCATACAAAGTACAATCACAATACTTTTATACATAATTTTATTTCCAATCTTGGTTTACTTTTTCTTATTTGATAGAAAAAATATTATTGAAGGTTTTCTTAAAATTATTCCAGGAAGAAGAGAAATGTTCACTAATATCTGGGTTGAAATGGATATCCAGCTCAGCAATTATGTCAGAGGCAAAACAATTGAAATATTTATAGTTGGGGTGGTGGCAGCAATTATTTTTTCTTCATTGGGTTTAAAATACTCTGCCTTGCTTTCTGTCTTGGTTGGCTTATCAGTAATAATACCTTATGTAGGTGCTTTTTTAGTTACTATTCCAATTGTTATCGTTGGTTTATTGCAATTCGGTCTCAATACAGAGTTTTATATATTAATCAGTTTATATCTATTACTACAAGCATTGGACGGAAACCTGCTTGTACCACTAATATTTTCTGAAACAGTCAAACTTCATCCGGTAATAATAATACTTGCTGTTTTTGTTTTTGGAAGTATGTTTGGTTTTTGGGGAGTCTTTTTTTCTATACCAATAGCTACTTTTATTAAAGCTGTATGGAATGCCTGGCCATCCTCCTTAAATAACTAATATAAGCTCTGAACTTTTTTTAGAACTTCCTTAACATGACCTTTCACTTTCACTGATCGCCATTCTTTTACAACTATACCTTTTTCATTTATCAGAAAGGTACTTCTATCAACACCTATATATTCTCTTCCATACATAGACTTTAATTTCATTACATCAAATGACTTACAAACCTTTTCATCTAAATCTGATAAGAGTTCAAATGGAAATAGTTGTTTACTTTTAAAATTCTCATGAGATTTTATTGTATCTCTTGATACTCCAAGTATTGTCGTATTATATTTCTTAAATTGCTTATAGTTATCCCTAAATTCTTGTCCTTCAGTGGTACATCCTGGAGTACTATCTTTTGGATAAAAATATAGAACTAAATTTTTTCCTTCAAAATCCTTATTAGAGTATGTGATATTGCTAGTACACTCTGCTTTAAATTTCGGACATTTTTTTCCCTCTAAGCTTTTTGACATATTTTTTTACCTTATGATTTTTTTTAATAAAATAGTGTATAGTCCTATTTTTTACTGAAATTATTATCGATGCAAGCATTAAAAGGAAGTTTAGTAGCTTTAGTGACCCCTTTATCTGAAAGTGGTGAGGTGGATTATCCTGCTTTGCAGAATTTATTAGATTGGCACGTTGAACAAGGCACTAATGGAATAGTCTCTGTTGGAACAACTGGAGAGTCTGCCACACTTAATCCTAAGGAACATATAGAAGTAGTTGAGTTTACTGTAAAGCATATTAATAAAAGGATACCAGTGATCGCTGGAACAGGAGCAAATTCTACAGATGAAGCGATTGAGCTTTCTGAAGAATCAAGACTAAAAGGCGCCGATTATGCGCTATTGGTAACACCATATTACAATAAACCAAATCAAAACGGACTTATAGCGCATTATGAAAAAATAGCAGATAAGGTCCAAATTAAACAAATTTTATACAATGTTCCAACAAGAACTGCATGTGACCTTCTTCCAAGTAGTGTAGAAATACTATCTAGTCATTCAAATATAGTTGGAATCAAAGAAGCTGTTGATAAAAAAGAAAGAATAAAGCAATTAATAGATATTTCTGAAAATGCTAATGATATTTTTTATGTATTTTCAGGTGATGACCCCACTTTTATGCAATCATTGAAGATTGGTGCTGATGGAGTAATTTCAGTTGCTGCAAATGTAATACCAAAATCAATTTCAGATATTTGTAAATTCATTAGGACTAAAAATGATCATGCTGCAGATTCTCTAAATGGTTTAAATGAAGACTTATATAAACTATTATTTGTTGAATCTAATCCAATACCTGTAAAATGGATGCTTTACAAGATGGGTCTTATAAAACAGTCAATTAGACTACCATTAATAGATCTTAATGAAACTTTTCATGACGAAGTAATGTCTGAACTAAATAAACATAAATTAATATGACTGTAAAAAATTTAATAATGCCTTTGCTTTTTCTTTCATCATGTTCTTATATTTCTGGTCCAGAAGGGTATTTTCCTTCCAAGCAATATGATTTTGTTAAAGAAACAATTGATGAACCATTAAAAATGCCTGATGATAATTCCTTAGTATCGCTTGAGGATCATTATCCCGTGAGTGATTATCATGATATTGCTCTTGAAATTGTTGATATCCCTAGACCAAGGCAAGTATTTTCATCTGCAGGAAATAGTTCTGTTCAATTAAGAAGGCTTGGTGATTTAATGTGGGTATATGTTGAAACTCTACCATCAACATCATGGCCAATTATGAGTAGTTACTGGGATACTTCAAAATACACAGTTATAAGTAAAACTCCAAACACTGGAGTAATATCAATTGAGTTCAATGAAAACTCCATTTTAGAAATGCAAATAGAACACGGCATCAAAGAGTCGTCCACTGAAATTTTCCTTAATCAAGTAAGTAAAATTAACAATGAATACTTGAGTAATCCAGAGTTAATACAGTCTGAACTTGAAACCATAGTTAACTTCTTTGCAGAGTCGATAAATACTTTTTCAGGCACCTCACTCGCAGCACAAAATCTTAATGATCTTAAAAAATCAAAAATTTATTTAGATAATGGACAAACTGTGATAGAGCTTAGCTTGAACTTTGACAGAGCTTGGTCTTCAGTTACAAAAGCTATGAATGAATCTAATATTATCCTAAATGATAAGGATAGAAGTAATGGAATATTTTATGTCAGTAAAAGTTCAAGTGACAGAAATGGAGGTATTTTTTCTTTTCTAAATCGATCCAATGGTAATGAAAAAAAAGATTTTGTCATTGGTGATTCTGATATTCAAGTAAAAATAACTCAAAAAAATAACAAAACCTATGTAAGGGCATATTCAAAAAGTGGTAATATTGAAGACTCTGAGCAACTTATATCTATGATAAATGAATCATTGAGTTAGGATTAATTATGGAAAAAATAAAAGAATTAACAAAAGGTAAAGCTAAGTCACTTTTTACTACCTCTGAAGAGCATAAATTAGTAATGCACTTTAGCGATGATACATCTGCATTTGATGGTAAAAAGAAAGAAGCTTTAATGGGTAAGGGCGCTGTAAATAATCAGTTCAACGCATTTATCATGGAACATTTAGAAAAAAATGGTATTGATACACATCACATAGAAGTACTTAATAATAACGATTCTCTTGTTCATAAGCTGAAAATGTTTCCAATTGAGTGTGTAATTAGAAATAGAGCTGCTGGTTCAATCTGCAGAAGACTCGGAACTGAGGATGGTTTGATATTAGATAATCCATTGTTTGAGTTTTTTCTAAAAGATGATGACCTAGGAGATCCTTTAATTAATGATGAGCATATAATTTCATTTGGTTGGGCTTCAAAAAATCATATAGAACAAATGAAAGATTTAACATACAAGGTAAATACTATTCTTTCTGAGCTTTTCATAAATTCTGGTTTAATACTTGTGGACTTTAAAATTGAGTTTGGTTTAAATGGAGAAAAGATTTTACTTGCTGATGAGTTTACACCAGATGGATGCAGGCTTTGGGATTCTGAAACTTTAAAGAAAATGGATAAAGACAGATTTCGGCAAGGCCTTGGAGATGTTGTTGAATCTTACCATCAAGTAGCAGACAGGCTTGGAATGAATATAATACTTGATTAAATTAGTCAGGTATTTATAATTCATGCGTGAAATTAACTACTAAAAGTAAATATGCTGTAAATGCCTTAACCGAACTTAAGACCCTTGAATGTCATGGCCCAGTCTCGTTAACAGATATTTCTTTAAATCAAAAAATTGAGCTAACTTACCTTGAACAAATTTTTAGAAAATTAAGAATTGCAGGTATTGTACAAAGTATTAGAGGTAGAAATGGCGGATATATGTATGCCAAAAATCCATCGGAAATTTCTATTAAAGAAATAATGATTGCTGTAGAAGAGGATTTGGATGCAACTAACTGCAATGGTCTCAGCACATGTCACGATGGGAAGAAATGTAATACTCATAATCTATGGCATGAACTGAATCAGGTTGTTGATAATTATTTAAGTAAAATTACTATTAATAAGCTTGTAGAATCGAATAATAGCCCATATATAAAGATAAACGAGATTAAATAAATGAGCACACAATCAACTATTTATTTGGATTATGCATCAACAACGCCAGTTGATCCTAGGGTTGCGTCTAAAATGATGGAATTTCTAACGCCAGATGGTGAGTTTGGAAATCCAGCATCAAGATCGCATAGGTTTGGCTGGAAAGCAGATGAAGCTGTTGAAGAAGCAAGATCACATGTTGCAAACTTAGTAAATTGCGATCCTAGAGAAATTGTTTGGACCTCAGGAGCAACTGAAGCAGATAATCTTGCTGTAAAGGGAGTAGCAAGATTCTATAAATCAAAAGGAAATCATATTATTACATCTAAAATCGAACATAAGGCTGTTTTAGATCCATGCAGACAATTAGAGAGAGAGGGTTTTGAAGTAACCTATCTAGAACCAAATGATAAAGGAATTATAAATCCAGATGACGTTAAGGCTGCAATAAAAAACACGACTATTCTAGTTTCTCTCATGCATATAAATAATGAGTTAGGAACTTTGAATGATATAAATACAATTGGAAATATAACAAGAAAAGCTGGTGTTTTTTTTCACGTTGATGCAGCCCAAAGCACAGGAAAAGTTGATATTGATTTAACCAATTTGCCAATAGATTTAATGTCTTTTTCAGCGCATAAAACTTACGGACCAAAGGGTATTGGAGCTTTATTTGTAAGAAGAAAACCTAGAGTGAGAATTGAGGCTTTAATTCATGGTGGTGGGCATGAGAGAGGAATGAGATCTGGTACTTTGGCACCTCATCAAATTGTTGGAATGGGTGAAGCATTTAGAATTGCTAAAGAAGAAATGAAAAATGATCATGAGAAAGTTAAAAAGTTTCATGAAAAATTTCTTACAGAAGCAATGAAAATAGAACACGCATATATAAATGGAGATGTTGATAATAAAGTTCCAAATATTTTGAATATAAGTTTTAATTTTGTGGAAGGAGAATCACTAATTATGGGATTAAAAGATGTTGCTGTATCATCCGGCTCCGCATGTACATCTGCCAGCTTAGAACCTTCCTATGTGTTACGCGCACTTGGTAGAAAAGATGAATTAGCTCATAGCTCAATTAGATTTTCTTTTGGAAGATTTACCGAAGAAGAAGATATTAATAGAACCTTGTCCATTCTTCATAATGTTGTAGAAAGATTAAGAGAACTTTCACCATTATGGGAAATGCATTTAGATGGAATAGATTTAGATACTGTTGTGTGGAATGAGCACTAAAAAATTAGGAGAATAATAATGGCCTATAGCAAAAAAGTTGTTGATAAATTTGAAAATACTTTAAAAAATCCACAAGCATTTAATGTTGGAAGATTTGATCCGTCAGAAGATAATGTTGGAACTGGAATGGTAGGTGCTCCTGCATGTGGCGATGTTATGAAATTACAAATTAAATGTGAACCTATCGGAAATACTCATGTTATTAAGGATGTAAAATTTAAGACATATGGCTGTGGTTCTGCAATCGCTTCATCTAGCGAGCTTGTTGAAATGTTAATTGGTAAAACTCTTGAAGAAGCCAAAGAGATTAAGAACAAAGAAATAGTGGATGCACTTGAATTACCTCCTATTAAAATACATTGCTCTGTTTTAGCAGAAGATTCAATTAAACAAGCAATAGAAGATTACGAAGCTAAACAATAAGAGTTTTATGGAAACTTTTAGCCCGTCAGATATAAATTTTTCTGAAAAAGCAATTGATCACTTCAGATCAAGTCTCAACTCTAGAGGTAAGGGTCTGGGTATTAGGATTGGCGTGCGAAAAGCAGGATGTTCTGGATATGAGTATTTCTTTGACTTTGTCGATGCATTTGAAAAAGAGGGCATAATTTTTGAAAAAAATGGCTGTAAAATTTATGTGGATAATAATAGCTTAGAGTTTCTTAAAGGTAGCTTAGTAGATTTTACAGAAGAAGGCCTAAATAAGGGCATAAAATTCATAAATCCTAACGCAAAAGCAGTATGTGGTTGTGGCGAAAGTTTTACTATATAGATAATGGCAAAAATTAAAATTTGGCCTCATCCCGAGCTTTGTCCTAATGGAGTTGAAATAGAAAGTTTTCCAGATGAAACAATTTGTGAAGCAGCCTTAAGAGAGGGTATAAAAATTGAACATGCATGCGAAATGTCTGCTGCATGTACTACATGCCACTGTATTATTAGAAAAGGTTTTGAAAGTCTAGATGATGCTAGCGATATTGAAGAGGATCTTCTTGATAAAGCATGGGGTTTAGAGCAAACATCTAGATTAAGCTGTCAAACAGTTCCAAAAGAAGAAGATATAGAGATAGAAGTCCCTAAATATAATATCAATATGGTTTCAGAGGACCACTAATGCTTAAGATTGATTGGCTTGATGTTGGAGAAATTGCTATTGAGTTGTATGAAAAATTTCCAGATTTAGATCCACAATGGATTAGTTTTCCTGATCTTCATTCTAAAATATGTAATTTAGAAAATTTTATAGGCAGCCCAAATAAATCAAATGAACAAATTCTTGAAGCTATTCAGATGTTATGGATAGAAGAATATCTGTAAGTCCCATATAATAGTCAAAAATTTTTTTTAAGGAAAACTATTATGGCAATTGAACAAACATTATCTATTATTAAACCTGATGCAGTATCTAAAAATATTATAGGTAAAATTATTTCAAGATTTGAAGAGAATGGACTATATCTAGTTGCAGGTAGATTAATTCATCTTTCTGATGAAATGGCTTCTGGATTTTATGCTGAGCATGATGGAAGACCTTTTTTTAATGACCTAAAAAAATTTATGACATCAGGGCCGGTATTTGTTCAGGTTTTGGAGGGAGAAGGAGCTATTCTTAAAAATAGAGAATTAATGGGTAAGACAAATCCTCAAGAGGCAAGTCAAGGAACTATAAGAGCTGATTTTGCAACAAGCATTGATGCGAATGCTGTTCATGGTTCAGACTCTGCAGAAAGCGCCATCAGAGAAATCAATTATTTTTTCTTAAAAGAAGAAATAATGTCTAAATAAGTTTTGTCACTTAACAAAGTAAATCTTTTAGGGTGCTCATTAGAGACGCTAGAAAATTTCTTTAGAGAAATTAATGAACCTAAATTTAGAGCTAAACAGCTATTAAAGTGGATTCATCAAAAGGGTGTTATTAATTTTGATGATATGTCTGATTTTAATAAAGATTTAAGGCATAAACTTAATACTATTGCTCACATTACCCCTCCAAAGATTGAAGAAATTCATAAATCAGAAGAAGGAACAATTAAGTATTTAATTAAATTAACTTCAGGGTCTATGGTTGAAATGGTAAGAATACCTGAAAAGAAAAGAATAACTTTATGTATTTCTTCTCAAGCAGGTTGTGCGCTTCAGTGTACATTTTGTGCTACTGGTGCTCAGGGTTTCGAATCTAATTTAAGTGCTAATGAGATAATAGGGCAAGTCTGGCTAGCAAATTTTTATAATTCATCACAACAAAAAGTAACAAATATTGTTTTTATGGGTATGGGCGAGCCTATGTTAAATTTTAAGCCTGTTATTGAATCTGCAAAAATCATGAAAGATCAAATGGCATACAGCCTATCAAGAAAAAGAATAACAATTAGCACCTCTGGCATTACTCCACAAATTAATCAGTTATCAAGTGAAATTGATGTATCTTTAGCAATATCGTTGCATGCACCTATTGATTCGCTCAGAGATAAGATAGTCCCAATAAATAAAAAGTATCCTATAAAAGAACTTATTAAATCTTGTAAAAAATATCTAGCAGATTATGAGGGTAAAAGAAGTATTACTATCGAATATATACTCATTGATGGCATTAATGACTCAATAGACTTCGCAAAAAAACTTGCAAGACTTTTATCAGATGTCTCTTGCAAAATAAATTTGATACCTTTTAATCCTTTTGAAGGCTCAAGTTATAAAAGATCAAGCCAAAAAAATATAGAACAGTTTAAAAGCATATTAATGAGTAAAGGTTTTATAACAACCCTTAGAGTAACCAGAGGTGATGCAGTGGATGGGGCATGTGGCCAACTGGTAGGAAAACTTAATAATTCCATCAAATCAAAAAAACTTATATCTTATAAATCTATTCAATAATGAATGATTTAAAATCAGCAAATTCTGTAAAGATTGGAAAACAGTTTACAGATATTAGAAATAAAAAAAATTTCACTGTAGATCAGGTAGCCAAGAGTTTAGTCATGAGCACAAATTATGTCAAAGCAATTGAATCGGGTACTTATTCTATTTTTCCAAGTGAAGCTTTTGCCAGAGCATATTTTCTTAAGTATAAGAATTTTTTATCTATCAATTGTGAATTTCCTTCTTTGTATAATGAAAAAGAAAAGAGAAAAATAAGTAAGCGTAATACAAAACTAAAGTTTAATTATTTTTTAACAAAGTACCGAAGATACTTAACAGCAATGTTAATTATTATAAGTCTCTTAATAGTAGTATTTAAAATTATAAATTTAAATATTAATTCTGAAGTGAAAGCAGCCCCCGTTTTAATTAAAGATAATGTAGAAGAGTTATCAATTATTCAAGATAATTTTAAAAAAGAAGTTGATCAAAAAATCTTTTTACCACTAGAAAATAGCTATTTAGATTATCAAAAAACTTCTACAGAAAAGCATATGAATAATTCATTGCGTTTAAACTTTGTAGAAAATTGTTGGGTAGAAATATCTTCAAATAATAAATTAATTGTATATCAGCTCTTTAAATCTGGTGAGACATATTCAGCTGAAATAGAAAAACCTTTTAAAATTATTGTTGGAAATGTTAGGGGAATTGAAGGAACATATAATAGCAATAACATTGATTTTATTAGCAATGCTAATAGACTTAGAGTAAATACTATTCTTTTTAATGATGAGTGATTGGATACATAGAAAAAAAACAAAACCTATAAATGTTGGTGAAGTTTTAGTGGGTGGAGATAATCCAATATCTGTTCAGTCTATGACAAATACAAACACTTGTGATGTTATGTCTACGGTAAAACAGATAAATTTATTAAAAGCTGCAGGTGCTGATATTGTACGAGTATCTGTGCCAGGTTTTGATGAAGCGAGCGCCTTTAAAGAAATAAGAAATGCTGTGAATATTCCTTTGGTTGCTGATATTCATTTTGATTATAAAATAGCTTTAGAAGTAGCAGATACAGCAGATTGTCTAAGAATTAATCCCGGAAATATTGGAAAAGAATCTAAAGTTCAAGAAGTAATTAGCGCAGCAAACCACAATAATATCCCAATAAGAGTTGGAGTTAATGCTGGATCACTAGAAAAAGATCTCCAAAAAAAATACGGAGAACCCAATGCTGATGCATTAGTAGAATCTGCCTTAAGACATGTTGAGATTTTAGATAAATATAATTTTGAAAATTATAAAATGAGTTTGAAAGCATCAAATATTGAAATGACTGTGGAAGCATACAGAAAAATATCAAACATAATCTCACAACCGCTTCATTTAGGTATAACAGAAGCAGGTAGTTTTAGAGCTGGTACTGTTAAGTCGTCAATTGGTGTTGGTATGCTTTTATCTGAGGGAATCGGAGATACAATTAGGATATCACTTGCATCTGATCCTGTAGATGAAATCAAGGTCGGTTGGGATATACTTAAAAGTCTTAACATAAGAAGTAGAGGTGTAAAGATTATTGCTTGCCCTAGTTGTTCAAGGCAAAATTTTAATGTTATTGATGTTGTGAACGAACTTGAAGATAGATTTGAGGACATATCAGAGGACATTGAAGTCGCAATTATTGGATGCTATGTTAATGGGCCTGGTGAAAGTAAGGCAGCAGATATAGGAATTACTGGAGCAAATCCTAACAACTTATTATATGTTGACGGTTCTCCTGATAAAAAAATTAGTAATGATAATCTTGTACAAGAGATTGAAGAAAAAGTTAGGGAAAAGTTATCATTGAGAAATTCTAAAAATATAATTGCAAGGAGTTAAGTTGGATAAGATTAGATCTCTAACAGGTATGCTTGATCATTATAATGACGGAGACATTCTCAGCCCTTCATTTAAGTTATTTGAAGTTGAAAAAAAGATTAAAGATATCTTTTTAAATTATAGACTTCAAGAAATAAGAACGCCCCTCTTAGAAGACATCAATTTATTTAACAGATCTGTGGGCAATACTTCAGATATCGTTAATAAAGAAATATATTCCTTTAATGATAAAAATGAAAAAACAATTGCTCTTAGGCCTGAAGGGACAGCAAGTGTAATCAGGTCAGTAATTGAAAAAAAATTAGACCAAGCTAACCATAAACTATGGTACTTGGGACCTATGTGGAGGTATGAAAGACCTCAAAAAGGTAGATTCAGACAATTTCATCAAGCAGGGGTAGAATTATTGGGCTTTGAGGAAGGCTTACCAGAATTTGAAATGATGTCGATTGTTTGCACAATTATTAACAATTTCAATTTAAAAAATACCTCTATTAAAATAAACCATCTTGGTACAACAGAAATTAAAGAATTATTCTGTAATGCTCTTATTGAATTTTTAATTCCACATAAAAGATTACTCGATGAGAATGATTTAAAAAGATTAGATAAAAACCCGTTAAGAATACTGGATACTAAAAACAAAGAATTACAGAAAATTTTAAAGGATGCACCTTCAATTAAAAATTTTCTTAACGAATCATCTATCGACTTACTAAATAATATTAAAATTGAATTCTCTGATATTTGTGATATTGATATAGACTACTCCTTGGTTAGAGGTCTTGATTATTACTCTGGTTTTGTTTTTGAAGCCATATCATCAGATCTGGGGGCTCAAGACTCTTTTTTGGGTGGCGGTAGATATGATCAACTTTGCTCAAAATTAGGTGGAAAAAATCTCCCATCTATTGGGATGGCAATTGGACTTGAAAGATTTGCAGATTTAGTTACTGTGAATCGTCGTTCAGTAAAGATGGTCTCATTTTTAATACTTACTAGCAATTTAGAACCAAAAGCATATAAAATAGCGCACCATCTAAGATCTTTAAACGCAGAAATTGTATTAGATATTCATTTATCTTCAGGAAGTTTAAAGTCAAAACTTAGAAGGGCTAATAAAGATAATTCTGATTATGCGATTATAATTGGTGAGGATGAATTAAATAATAACACTGTGCTCCTTAAGCCATTAAAAGATGAACTTAAAGATCAGCAAATTGTCTCACTTGACGAATTGTATGATTTTTATAAAACCTTATAAGAGTAGGTAACTAAAATGAATGAAGTTTTTGAAAATAACACAGCTTTAGGAACAATTAATAGTTTTGTATCTAAAAATCGTAAATTTTTAATAATCACTTTAGCAACAATATTGCTTATTGTGTTAGCACTTATCTCTATTAATTTTTTTAAAAATGTTAATAATGAAAAAGCAGGAATTATTTATAGCGACTTTATTTCTCAAGATATTAGTACTGAAGAAGGTAGGCAAATATCTGAAAAATTGCTTTCTGAGTTGCTAGATTCCTACAAAAAAACTGGATATACAAAAATTGCTGTTATAAACAAAGCTTCTTTTTATGCACAAGATAACCAGATC